>OHFQ01000614.1_pt1 | contig 16785 bp, 17 predicted proteins | sample 1567581 | NCBI WGS metagenome assembly OHFQ01 (sample SAMEA3879559, study PRJEB24766) | human gut metagenome | biome: human-associated habitat; feature: feces | place: USA | collected 1985/1987 | reverse complement strand
CCCGCCACTGCCAAAAGCCGTCCCCTTGGGGAAGGTGGCATCGCCGCAGGCGATGACGGAAGGGGTATCCCCGCAGCGCCGCGCTTTCACAGAAAGCGGTGCTGCAAATGCTGCTGCTCTTCACGCCCCACCCGTGAGAAGGGGATTCAGATCAAGATCCCATCGCAATGGTCGATCTCGTGCTGGATGATCTGCGCTGTCCAGCCGGTAAAGGTCTTGATGCGCAGCTTGCCGTCCATGGTCTGGTACTGCACCTTGATGCTCTGCCAGCGCTTTGTTTTCCGCACACCTTCCAGCGAAAGACAGCCCTCTTCGGCTTCGTACTGGCCGGACTTTTTCAGGATGACCGGGTTGAACAGCACCAGATACCCGTCCTCAGCTTCCACCACAATGATGCGCTTGAGCACGCCGATCATGTTGGCAGCCATGCCCACACAGCCGTCGGCGTGGGCGGTCAGGGTGTCCAGTAAGTCCCGCGCAACATGGGCATCCTCCGGGGTAGCAGGGGCGGACTTCTGCGCCAGAAACAGCGGGTCGTGCATGATGGGCTGGATCATAGTAAAATCTCCTATTATTTTTCAGTTCTGCTTAAAAGAATGCCTGCCAGCAGCCCGGCGGCAGCCGGGAGCACCCAGCCAAAGCCCAGTGCCGCCAGTGGCAGGGCGTTGGCAAGGGCAGAAAGTGCGCCAAGCGGCAGCGCGGCGGCAATGCTCTGCACGGCGGTGCAGCCAATGCACAGCGGGTAGACCCGGCGGCACTGCTCCAGCCCGGGCACGAAGGAAAGCGTGATCAGCACAATGGCTACCGGGTACAGCGCGTTGAGCACCGGGACGGACAGATGCAGGATCTCCGCCAGCCCCAGATTTGCGATCAGCATACTGGCAGCGGCAAAAAAGGCGGCAAGAGCAGGGTAGGGGATGCGGGGCAGCAGGGTGTGGAAATACTCTCCCACACAGGCGATCAGCCCTACACAGGTGTTGAAGCAGGCCAGCATAAAGATGGCCGCAAGCAGCACCAGCCCCGCTTTACCGAACAGCCGCTCCGCCAGCACGGTCAGCACCTCGGCACCGGTGGCAAGGCCGGGCACGGCGGCACCGGTCAACGCTCCGGCGTGCCCCAGCATGGCATAGACCGCCAGCAACAGCCCGCCTGCCACAAGACCGGCACGGATGGCACTGCGCTGCACGTCCTGCTCCCGGGCAACGCCCTGCGCCCGGATGTTCATGGCGATGACCGCGCCAAAGTTCAGTGCGGCAAGGGCGTCCATGGTCTGGTAACCGTACAATACGCCTTGTAAAATGACCGCTGAACTATACGCATCGGTGGGCGCACCGTACTGCGCCGCCAGCGGGTGTAGCAAACAGCCGCCGAACAGGATCAAAATCAGAACCAGCAGGCAGGGGCAGAGCAGCCTGCCCAGCCAGCGGGTGAGCCTGTCCGGGCGCAGCGCTACCAGAAAGGCCGCGCCGAAGAACAGCACGGAGTACCCCAGCTGCAGCCCGGCGCTGCTGCCCAGCAGCGGGGTGAGCATGGCAAACGAGGTGCTTGCGGTGCGCGGAATGGCCAGACACGGCCCGATGGACAGGTAGATCAAAATCATGAACACCTGCGCGAACACCGGATGCACCCGCCCGGCAAGCTTATCCAGACCGTCAGCCCGTGCCACCGCGATGACCCCTGCAACCGGCAGACCCACGGCACTGATGACAAGCCCCAGAAAGGCGGGCCAGAAGTTTACCCCCGCCTTTGCACCCAGATCGGGTGGGAAGATCAGGTTGCCCGCCCCGAAAAACATGGAAAATAACGTAAAACCGACAAGCAGCAGCTTGCGGCCCTTGAGCGCTTGTGTCAATACCGTCCCCCTCTTTCCTGCGCCGGTGCCAAGGTGCACCGTATACTGTACCCAGTTTACACTGGATGCAAATTCATGTCAAGTGTACGACAGTTGAATAAAAGTATATACAAAGCGAGCCGACTCGCCGTGGGTGGTGCACAGGTCATTCCACTTTGCGGGACGGTATGGTATACTATACCTTATAATAGGAAGCGGAAGAGGGCAGTTTATGAAGCAGAACAAGCAGTTTTTCCGCCGTCTGCTGGCGGTGGCGTTCTGGCTGGCGGTCTGGCAGGCCGCAGCCATGGCCATCGGGCAGGAGGTGTTTTTGGTATCGCCGGTGCAGGCGCTGCGCACTTTGGTGCAATTGCTGCCAAGGGCAGATTTCTGGCAGCGAGTGGGCTTCAGCTCAGGGCGCATTTTGCTGGGTTTTGTGCTGGGCGCAGTGGTCAGCGTGGTGCTGGCGGTGTGCGCCGCCCGGTGGAGCGCCGCCGATGCACTGCTGGCTCCGGTGATGCAGCTGGTCAAGGCCACGCCGGTGGCAAGCTTTATCATTCTGGCGCTGGTCTGGGTGCGGGGCAGTGCGCTTTCGGTGCTTATCAGCTTTCTGATGGTGTTGCCGGTGCTGTACGGCGCGGTGCGCACCGGCATTGCCGGTGCAGACGTGCAGCTGCTGGAGATGGCAGCGGTATTCCGTCTGCCGCCGGGTCGCCGCCTGCGGTCAATCTGGTTGCCTGCGGTGCTTCCGGCCTTCCGGCAGGGGTGCAGCGTGGCGCTGGGCATCTGCTGGAAAAGCGGTGTGGCAGCCGAGGTCATCGGCCTGCCCAACGGCAGCATCGGCGATGCGCTCTACCGCGCTAAGATCACCCTTTCCACAGGGGAGCTGTTTGCGTGGACCTTTGTCATCATCCTGCTGAGCGCAGGCTTTGAAAAGCTGTTCCTGTTTGCACTGGATAAAGCCGTTGGCGCAGTGCTGGGAGAGGAGGGGACAAAATGCTGAAGCTTCAACATCTGACAAAACAGTTCGGCGCAGCGCCGCTCTTCACCGACCTGTGCATGGAGGTGGATGTTCCCGTGGTGCTGTGGGCACCCAGCGGCTGGGGCAAGACCACCCTGCTGCGCATCCTGATGGGGCTGGAACGCCCCACCACCGGCAGCGTGGAGGGCGTGGGCCGGGTGGCGGCGGTCTTTCAGGAAGACCGCCTTTGTCCCCAGCTGAACGCGGTGCAGAACGTCACCTTGGTGCTTCCGGGGGTAGAAAACCAGTACAAAGAGCAAATTATAAGCGATTTTCAACAACTTGGAATGGATATTGCAGCCTTGCAGCTGCCTGCCCGCAGGCTTTCCGGCGGGCAAAAGCGGCGGGTGGCGCTGCTGCGGGCGCTGTGGGCACCCAGCGACACCCTGCTATTGGACGAGCCCTTTACCGGCATGGACCCGGACACCTTGCAGCGGGCAGCGGCACTGCTGCGGCAGCGCTGCGCGGGCAAGCCGGTGCTGCTGGCTACCCACGATGAAAGCGCCATCCGCGCCCTTGGCTGGCCGGTGGTGGAACTGGAAAAGCTGGGGACAAGAGCCAAAGCCTGAGAGGGCTTACAGCAGCTGGGCAAGGATGCTGTTCTGAACAATAAGCCCGGCGGGGGTCAGAGCGAGGGTACTGCCATCGAAGGTGGCATACCCGGCGCGGACGCAGTTTTGCACAAAGGCCAGCTGTGCGGTGGAAAACTGTTTGCCGTATATGGCTTTGTAGGCTGCAAGGTCAAGCCCCTTGCGCAGCCGCAGCTGTAAGATCAGGTAGTCCTCTGCGCCGCAATTGCCGTCCATGATGGGCGCGGCGGCGTCCTGCAGAAAGGCGGCGGTGTCCGGTGCGTAGCAGAACCGCTTGCCGCCCATGCAGGAGTGCGCCGCAGGGCCAAGGCCAAGATAGTCGCCGCAGTCCCAGTAGATGAGGTTGTGCCTGCCCTCATAGCCCGGCTTTGCAAAGTTGGAGATCTCGTACTGGCGGTAGCCGTGGTGTTCCAGCTGCTCCACGGCGTAAAGATAGAAATCGGCGGCTTCATCGCTGGTGGGCAGCCCCTCCGGCGGGTGCTTGCCGAAGGCAGAGTCCGGCTCTATCTTTAAAAGGTAGGCCGAGATGTGGGTCGCCCCGCCTTTTTCGATCAGTTCCAGTGTCTCGTCAAACTCGGCCTGCGTATAATGGGGCAATGCCAGCATGATATCGCCGCTGATGTTCTCGAACCCGGCGCGCCGGGCGGCGGCAAAGGCTGCCCGCGCCTGCTTGGCGCTGTGGGGACGGCCAAGGGTGCGCAGCTGGGTGTCCCGGGCAGACTGCACCCCGAAGGAGATGCGGTTCACCCCCGCCGCCCGGAAGCCCCGCAGGCTCTCCTCGGTGACGGTCTCGGGGTTTGCTTCCAAGGTGATCTCTGCACCGGACACGGGCTCTGCTGCCCGGATGAGCCGCTCTGCCTGCGCCGGGGTGAGCAGGCTGGGCGTGCCGCCGCCGAAATAAACGGTATCCGGCCGCAGGGGCGCGTTTGGCGCAAAGCGGTGCAGCTCCCGCAGAAGCGCGTCCACATAAGCGTCCGGCACGCCCCGCTCCCCGGGGTGGGAATAAAAATCGCAGTACCGGCATTTGGAAAAGCAGTAGGGAATATGCAGATAAAGTCCAAGGGACATACAATATCACAGCCTTTTTCATGAAACGTTCATTTCTATGCAGTATACTATATTCCGTAGACCGGAGCAAGAGAGAAATGCTCCGGCAGAATAGACTGGAGGAACCCAGATGAGTTACAACAATTACAACCGTGGCTATGCAGAGCCTACAATGACCTCGGCTGATTATATGACCCGCACCTACCGCTGGATGGCGCTGGGACTGCTGATCACCTTTGCGGCGGCCTTTGTCACCGCCACCACCCCGCTGTTCTATGTGGTCAACTCGCTGTACCTGCTGTTCACCATTGCCGAGCTGGCGCTGGTGTTCGTGCTGAGCGCCCGGGTGCAGAATATGTCCGTGGGCGCGGCAAGAGGAGTATTTTTAGGCTACGCCCTGCTCAACGGCATGGTGCTGAGCTATTATTTCCTTGCCTTTGATCTGGGCACGCTGGTGCTGGCCTTCCTTGCCACATCGCTGTATTTCGGCCTGATGGCAGTTTACGGCACCACCACCCACAAGGATCTGTCCGGCTGGGGTCCCAAGCTGATGATGGCGCTGTTTGCGCTGCTTATCACCGGTTTCGTCGGTGTGCTGTTCGGCATGGGCTTTATGAGCACGGTGCTGTATTCCGGCATCGGTCTGGTGGTGTTCATGCTGCTGACCGCCTACGACACCCAGAAGCTGAGCCAGATGTACTCCTACTACGCAGGGGACAGCGAGCTGGCGGAAAAGGCTTCCATCTACGGTGCACTGACGCTGTATCTGGACTTCATCAACATCTTCTTGTATGTGGTGCGTCTGCTGGGTCTGAACAGCCGCCGCCGCGACTAAGCGCAGAAAGAACTTTATGATCTGTAAATCAGCCAAGCCCGCGGGCTTGGCTGATTTATTTTTCGCTGTCTTTTTTATCCCTTTGTATAAACTGCCCGCCGCTGTCCCACACTAAACCCAGAAAAAGACCCCGTACACAAAACGGACAGATGGGAGTAACAAGCATGGAGCAGATCAAAAAATTTCTGCACGGCAAGGGCTTTGCTCTGCTGCTGACCGCAAGCCTGCTGGCTGCGGCTGCGGCGGGGGTGTGGGCGGTGCGCGCCCTGCGGGCAGAACTGCAAAAAAGTCTGGAGGGGTTGGACGCCCCCGGCACCACCCAACAGACCACCCCGGAAACAGAACCGGACTGGGACGCACAGGAGGACACCACATGGCAGCAGCCCGTGACCGACGTTGCAAACAGCAAGACCGATGTACCGCAGCAGGAGCGCTCTGGTGCATCCTCTGGTGCGCAGTCTGGCTCTGGTTCGCTGCGCGAACCCTCGGCACTGCAAGGCGCATCCTCGCCTGCCAGCAGTTCGGCGCAGCCTGCCGCCGCGCCCTCTATGCCGGGGCGCGTGCTCAACGCCTTCAGCGGCGATGAGCTGGTGTATAACAAGACCCTTGGGGACTGGCGCACCCACAACGGTGTGGACTATGCCTGCACGCAGGGCGCTGCGGTAGCGGCGCCTGTGGCGGGCAAGGTAGTCTCTGCCGGGGCAGAGGGCAACTGGGGCACTGTGGTGGTGCTGGAGGATGCCGCTGGCCGCAGTTGGCGGCTGTGCGGCGTGGCTGACCCGGACGTTAAGGCCGGGGACACCGTGACCGCCGGGCAGAAGATTGGTGCGGTGGGCACGGTCGGCTGCGAGTGCGCTGAGGAGAGCCACATCCATGTGGAGGTAAAGCAGGGCGAAGCTTACCTCGACCCGGCAAAGCTGCCGGAGTAAGCAAACCATAAAAGGGGCTGCAATAGCGGCTCCTTTTTTGCTGTGTCAGGCGGTACGGCGCGTTTGCAGCAGCCAGAGAACCAGCGCCGAAAGCACCCCGGCTGCCAGCAGTACATCTGCCGGGTGCGCAGCCCAGTGTTGGAAGGCACTGCCATAGGCTGCCTGTCCGATGGGCTGGGTCAGGCAGGCCAGCACGGAGATGCAGGCGGTCGTCTTGCCCAGCTGTGCCTGCGGTACTAGCATTTGCAGCTGCGCAAAGAACCACACGTTGAACAGTGCCGCCACGGCCATAAACACGGCACCCAGCACCAGAATGCTGCCGAACTGGAGCGTGGGCACCCGGAGGGCAAGACCCAGCGCGGCGCACACGCCGCTGAGCGCCAGCAAAAGACGTGTGCCGCTGCGGATGGGATGCCGGACAAAGACGGTTCCCGCCAGCACGCCGCCTAAAATGCCGCCCGCGCTCAGCACCGCCTGCACAAGACCAAGGGAGACATCACTTTTCTGCAAAGTCTGCACTACCAGCACCGGAACCCCCACGGTGAGGGCGGGGACTTCCAGCAGGTTTACAGCCGCCATGGCAGCAGCTAACCGCAGCACCGCAGCCTGCCCGGTGAGGAACTGCGCACTTTCCCGCAGGTCGGCCCACAGAGAACGGACGGAGAGCTTTGTGTCCCGGGGGACATCCTGTGGGATGCGCAGGCAGAGCTCCATCCCGGCGGAAAGTGCAAAGCAGCCGCCGCAGAGCGCCAGCAGACCACGGATGCCGAGGTGCTCCAGCAGAACAGCACCCAGCAGGGGACCGAGAAGCTCGTCCACGGTATCCACCAGTTGGATGACCGCGTTGCCGCGCAGCAGCTGGGTGCCGTTCAGCAGCAGGGGCAGACAGGCGCGTACTACAGGCTGGTAAAGTCCCTGAATGGCGTACAGACTGCCCAGCACGGTCAGGATCAGCGGAAGCAGGGGCAGATGCGGCAACCCGGCAGCGGCTGCCGCCGAAATACCGGCGGTTACCAGATCCAGCAGCGCCATCAGGCGGGCTTTACGGCAACGGTCTGCCAGCGCGCCGCCGGTCAGCATTCCGGCCAGAGCAGGCAGCATAGCCAGCGCGGTGATGCCGCCGTACAGCGCAGCGGAACCGGTCTGCCGCAGCAGATACAGCGGTAGCGCAAACCGCAGGGCGGCATTGCCGAACAGGGAGATGATCTGCCCGAGGACGATGAGGAAAAAAGTGTTCATGGGAACCTCCTGCTTTTTGTTTACAAACCGTTGGTCTGTATCTGCGTATAAAAAAAGGGCGGAGCGTTCCGCCCGGAAAATTCAGTCTTTGACCGGTGTGCACAGCTGCACCAGCTGTGCAGCCTGTGCATCCGTCAAAAGATCCAGCCCAAGCGCATGGGTCATTTGCTGAAACACGAGATTCCGCGCCCGCTGCTGAGCCGGCGTGGTGGGGCGCGTCTGGGGGGAAAGCCAGATGTCTGCCAGCACGAACAGCGCTTCCGCCAGCGCATTGGCATCGGCGGTGTGGATGGAGCCGTCCGCCATGCCCTGCCGGATCATGGGTGCAATACATTCCGGGGCCAGATGCGCTTCAATGTTGGTCAGTTCCATGGCAAGGAACTGCGGGTTGCTGCACAGGTGCGGCAAGGTCTGCGCGATCTGCTGCTGCCGCTGCCCGGCAAAGGATGCTGCAAACACCGCCTGCAGCTTTTGCAGCCCGGTCAGGGACGGGTCGTCCCGGATATGGCGCAGCGGCTCCCACATCTGGTCGCCCAAACGGTCACCGACGCGCTGCGCGATCTCCTCCTTGGAGCGGAAGTGGTGGTACACCGCCCCTTTGGAAAGCTTTGTGGCATCAATGATGTCCTGCAGGGTGGTATTCTGGTAGCCCTTCTGGGTGAAGAGCAGGGCAGCGGCGTCTAAGATCTTTTCCACGGTCTGTTCCGGGTATTTGTTGCGCGGCATGGCAGATGCTCCTTTTTTACAAACTAACGGTCTGTAAAAAGAATACCGCAGCCCGGCGGCTTTGTCAAGAGGGCATGGAACCGAAAATCCATTCATTTCCTGCGGCGCTGCATTGCTTTTGTGCGGGGTTTCTGGTATGATACAATAGAATCAACAGGCGATTTTGGGAGGATGACAGATGGCAAGGGTTTTGATCGTGGGAGCCGGGGCAGCCGGACTGATGGCGGCGGGTGCCGCCGTGCGGCAGGGACATCAGGTGACGGTGCTGGAGCATACCGATAAGCCCGGGCAGAAGATCCTTGTCACAGGCAAGGGGCGCTGCAACGTGACCAACGACTGCCCGGCAGAGGAGTTTTTGCGCCATGTGCGCACGAACCCGCGCTTTTTGTACTCCTCGCTGGGGGCGTTCCCCCCGGCAAAGACCATGGAGCTGTTCGAAGCTTTGGGCGTGGAGCTGAAGGTGGAGCGCGGACGCCGGGTGTTCCCGGTATCGGATAAGGCCGAGGAGATCCGGCAGGCGCTGCTGCGCTATGCGCAGGACGCCGACATCGTCTATGACGGCGCAAAAAAGCTGCTGCTGGAGGAGGTCGTGCCCGAGGCAGAGCCCGCCCCGGCGGCACAGGAAAACCCGCGCCACCCCAAAAAGAAAAAGGCAGGCCCGGCGCTGCGCTGCGTGGGCGTGCGGGGCACTTCCGGCAGGGAGTACCGGGCAGACGCCGTGCTGGTGGCTACCGGCGGCGTGAGCTACCCCACCACCGGCTCCACCGGCGACGGCTACAAGCTGGCGCAGCAGGCCGGGCACACCCTTGTGGAGCCGGTGCCCAGTCTGGTCAGCCTTGTCAGCCGGGACCCGGACTGCAAAAAGATGATGGGTCTGGCACTGAAAAACGTCACCCTGACCCTGCTGGAGGACGGCAAGGCTATTTTTGACGAGCAGGGCGAGATGCTGTTTACCCACTTTGGCATCAGCGGGCCGCTGACCCTGAGCGCGTCCAGCCATCTGGGGGACATGAAAAAGCACAGGTACATCGCGGAGATCGACCTGAAGCCCGCCCTGAGCGAGGAGCAGCTGTACGACCGCATCACCCGGGACTTTGCCCTGCTGGCAAACCACGCAGCGCAGGGGGCGCTGGTCAAGCTGCTGCCCTCCAGTATGCAGCCGGTGATGGTGGCGCGCTGGGGCATCGACCCCGCCACCAAGGCAAACCAGATCACCCGGGAGCAGAAGCGGGAACTGGTGCAGCTGGTCAAGCACTGGCAGGTGTCCATTGACGCCCGGGGCGACCTTGCCCACGCAGTCATCACCAGCGGCGGTGTATCGGTGCGGGAGGTAGACCCCAAAACCATGCAGAGCAAAAAGGCACTGGGACTGTACTTTGCGGGCGAGGTGCTGGACGTGGACGCCTACACCGGCGGCTACAATCTGCAAATTGCTTTCTGCACTGCACAGAGCTTTGCCAATAATCTGTAAAAAACAGCACCATCCATTCTGCTGTGTACTATATATAAATAAGGAGAACATATTATGGTATCTGTTGCAATTGATGGGCCTGCGGGTGCAGGCAAATCCACTCTGGCACGCCGTCTGGCGGCAGAGCTGGGCTATATCTATGTGGACACCGGTGCAATGTACCGCGCCATCGGCCTATACGCCCTGCGCGCGGGCAAGGACCCCAAGGACAACGCGGCGGTGGATGCCCTGCTGCCGGAAATCGAGCTGCGGCTGGCCTCCATTGCGGGCGAGCAGCACATCTACTTGAAGGACGAGGACGTGAGCACCGCCATCCGCACCGAACAAGCCGGCATGGCAGCCTCTGCCGTGGGTGCAAACCCCGCCGTGCGGGCATTTCTGCTGGACTTGCAGCGCAGCATGGCCAAAAAGCAGGATGTGCTGATGGATGGCCGGGACATCGGCACGGTGGTGCTGCCGGACGCTACGGTGAAGATCTTCCTGACTGCCAGCCCGGAGGCACGCGCCACCCGCCGCTGGAAGGAGTATCAGGCCAAGGGCATCGACACTCCCTACGAGGAAGTGCTGGCAGACGTGAAGCAGCGGGACTATCAGGACACCCACCGCGCTGCCGCCCCGCTGAAGCAGGCGGAGGACGCCGTGCTGCTGGATACCTCGGAACTGGACTTTGAGCAGAGCCTTGACGCCATGAAGCAGATCATTGCCAAGAAGATCGGCTGATAAAACAAACAGGACAGGAATAGAAAATGGTACTATATTATATTCTGGTGCCCCTTGCGTGGCTTGTGTGGCACATCGGCTTCCGCATCCGGGTGGAGGGGCGCGAAAACCTGAAAAAAGTGCAGACGAAGGGCTATATCCTTGCACCCACCCATGTATCTGCTATCGACCCGGTGTTCATCGTTGTCACCCGCTGGGGCAGGCGGATGGTGGTGTTCGCCAAAAAGGAGCTGTTCGAGATCAACGCCTTTCTGACATGGTTCTTCCGCTGCTGCGGCGGCGTGTGCGTCCGCGGCACCAAGGACGAGATGGCGGTCATCTCCCAGACGGTGGAGGCCTGCAAACAGGGCAAGACCCTGCTCATCTTCCCGGAGGGCACCCGCGAAAAGGAGGGCAAACTGCTGCCCCCCAAGAGCGGTCTTTTTGTCATTGCCGCCGAAGCCGGGGTGGACGTTGTGCCCTGCCGCATCTTCTACGACACCCCGGACGGAAAAATGCACCTGTTCTGCAGGGTGCGGGTGATCTACGGCGAGCCGATGCCCGCAGCACAGTTTGCCATGGAAAGCCGCCGGGACACCAAAAAACTCCGTGCCAACAAGCAGGCATTGCTGGAAGCATGGGAAAAGATGGGAGCGTAAAAAATGGAGATCCGTTTGGCTAAAACGGCGGGATTCTGCTTCGGCGTGAACCGTGCCGTGGAACTGACCTATAAGCTGCTGGACGAGGGGCACAGGGTAGCAACGCTGGGCCCGCTGATCCACAACCCACAGGCGGTGGAGGATATGCGGCGCAAGGGTGCACAGGTGGTAAACACCGTGCAGGATGTGCCTGCCGGGTGCGAGGTGGTCATCCGCAGCCACGGGGTGCCCCGCAGCATCTACGACGAGCTGGAGTCGCGCGGCATCCCTTACCACGATGCCACCTGTCCCTTTGTGCAGAAGATCCAGCGCATTGCCGCACAGGCCGAAAAAGAGGGCGCGGTGCTGCTGGTGGCGGGTGATAAGACCCACCCGGAGGTGCAGGGCATCGTGGGACACACCCGGGGCGAGGTGTTCGTTTTTGCCGATTTAGCCGAATTGGAGGCGTGGAACGGCCCTTCTGACCCCCAAAAACCCCTTTTTGCAGTTGCACAGACCACATTTCAGGTAACAAAATGGCAAGAAAGTTCGGAGTTTCTCAAAAAAGCCTATACAAACGCCCGAATTTTTGATACAATATGTAATGCGACGTGGGCGAGGCAACAGGAAGCGGAAGACCTCAGCCAACAATGCGACATCATTGTTGTCATTGGCGGTCATCATTCTTCCAATACCCAAAAGCTGGTACAGGTCGCCGCAAAACACACGCGTGCCGTAACGGTCGAGACAGCGAGCGAACTTCGGCCGGAATGGTTTGCAGATGTAAAGACGGCGGGCGTCACAGCCGGGGCTTCAACGCCATCGTCTATTATTGAGGAGGTACTTAACAGTATGAGCGCAGAAATCAATGACAGCATGAGCTTTGAGGAGATGCTGAACGCATCCGAGGAAAAGCGTGTTCATGCAGGCAGTATTGTGAAAGGAATCGTGACCAGCATCTCTGCCAACGAGATCCAGGTGGATATCGGAGCTAAGCAGACCGGCTTTGTCAAGCTGAGCGAGCTGACCGATGATTCCTCCGCCAAGGTCGAAGACCTGGTGAAGGTTGGCGATGAGCTGGACCTCATCGTCGAGAAGGTTATGGATCAGGATGGCGTCATCCAGCTCTCCCGCAAGAAGCTCGCATCTCGCAAGGGCATGGAAGAGATCGCCAAGGCAGCAGAATCCGGTGAAGTCGTCGAGGGCGATGTTACCGAGTTCAATAAGGGCGGCGTTGTCGTCAACGTCAAGGGCGTCAAGGTGTTCGTTCCCCGTTCTCAGGCCACTATGCGCCGCGACGAGGACTACACTGCTCTGGTCGGCCAGCACGTTCAGCTGGTCGTCACCGAGTGCTCTGGCCGCAAGATCGTGGGCAGCATCAACAAGGTGACCGCTGAGCAGAACAAGGCAAAGCGCGAGGAGTTCTGGGCAAACGTTGAGGTGGGCAAGACCTACACCGGCGTTGTCAAGAGCCTGACCTCTTACGGTGCATTCGTCGATATCGGCGGTGTGGACGGCCTGTGCCACATCAGCGAGCTGAGCTGGAACCGCATCAAGCATCCCTCTGAGGTCGTCTCCGTTGGCGACACCATCGAAGTGTATGTCAAGGACATCGACACCGAGAACCACAAGGTCTCTCTGGGCTACAAGAAGTCCGAGGACAACCCCTGGGAGCAGCTGAAGAACAACTACCCCATCGGCAGCACCTTCCATGCTCCGGTCGTGTCCCTGACCAAGTTCGGTGCATTCGTCCGCATCCTGCCGGGTGTTGACGGTCTGGTCCACATCAGCGAGATCAGCAATGACCGCGTTGAGAAGGTCTCCGACGCACTGAAGGTCGGCGATATGGTCGATGTGAAGCTGCTGGATGTTGACTTCGACAAGAAGCGCATCAGCCTGTCCATGAAGGCTCTGCTGAACGACGACGCTGAGTAATCAGCCCTTCGTGCAAAAACATAGCTTCTGACACAATGCGATCTGCAGCCCCGTTGCCGGGAAAACGGCGGCGGGGCTGTTTTTGTTAACAAAGCCATGATGAAATTTTTAAAAAAACACTGGGAAGTGCTCAGTTACCTGATCTTTGGCGTGCTGACCACCCTGCTGAACATCCTGCTGTACGCGCTGTTCAGCCGCCTGTTCGGCTATACTGCCGCCAACAGCTGGGGCAATGTGCTGGATAACGCCTTATGCATCCTGTTTGCCTACTGTACCAACCGCGCGTTCGTGTTCCGCAGCAAGACCACCGGCAAAGCGATGGCGAAAGAGTTCGGCACCTTTGTTACCTGCCGTCTGGGCACTATGGTGCTGGATGCCGTTATCATGATCGTGGGCGGCAACCTGCTGGCTGCGCAGGGCGCGGCGCTGATGGACACCGCCATGCAGGGTCTGCTGGGCGCCGTGGCGGGCTGGCTGGGTCCGGATACTACCTTCTACATGGCAAACAGCTTTGCCGGGAGCCATGCCGCCGTGGCAGATGGCTCCGCTGCCATTGCCGTCATCGGCGGGGCGGACGGCCCCACAGCCATCTTCGTCACCAGCGCCTACGATGCTCAGGCAATGTGGGGCCTTGCCGTGAAGGTCTTTTCCAATGTACTGGTGATCTTGCTGAACTATGTGTTCAGCAAGCTCATTATCTTTAAAAAGAAACAATAATTTTCAGGAGGTACGGTAGTATGAAACGTGGTCTGAAAGGGTTCGCATTCCTGGTCTCTGGTCTTGTGCTGGGCATCATTGGTGCAACGGCATCGGTGACTGCGATCGCACTGAGCGCTGTGGGCATGGCAAAGGTGCGCCGTGCCAGCAAGTAAAACAACGGAGGAACGAGAATGAACCGCGAAGAGATCCTGTCCCATGTCGATCATACCCTGCTGAAGCCGGAGGCTACCTGGCCCCAGATCCAGCAGCTGTGTGACGAAGCCATTGCAAACCACACCGCATCTGTCTGCATCAACACCTGCTACGTCAAGCAGGCTGTGGAGTATATGGCAGGCCGCATCCCCGTGTGCTGCGTGGTAGGCTTCCCTCTGGGTGCTATGGATACCGCCAGCAAGGCCTTTGAAGCCAAGACTGCCATCGCCAACGGCGCAGCCGAGGTGGATATGGTCATCAACATCGGCCGCCTGAAGAACAAGGAGTACGATGCTGTCCGCGAGGATATCCGTGCCGTGAAGCAGGCTGTGGGCGATAAGATTTTGAAGGTCATCATTGAGACTTGTCTGCTGACCGAGGAAGAGAAGGAAAAGATGTGCGACATCGTCTGCGAGGCCGGTGCCGACTACATCAAGACCAGCACCGGCTTCTCCACCGCCGGTGCCAACTTCCATGATGTGGAGCTGATGGTCAAGGGCGTGCGTGGCCGCTGCAAGGTCAAGGCTGCCGGCGGCATTTCCACCGTGGAGGATATGGAGACCTTCCTTGCACTGGGCGCTGACCGTCTGGGCACCTCCCGCGCTGTCAAGATCCTGAACGGCGAGCAGGCAAAGGGCTATTAAGTTTTCTGCAAAAAAATGTATTTCGGCAAAGCTCCGGGCTTGGCTGAACTGCAAAGGATGATTTCTCAAGGGCTGCTGCACAAATTGCCGTGCAGCGGCCTTTTTTGCGCCCAAGCCTTGCAAGCAGGGTGCAGCAGGGTGTATAATAAAATAGATACTGTATAAAACAGGAGGCTGTCCGCTTTATGGGGTAAGGCGGGCAGAGGAGGAAACGCAATGAATATACCCGAGATCCTTGTGGCCAATGGCACAGGGGCGGTGCTGGTAAGCTTTCTGCTTTTGCTGCGGGTGCGCGGCGAGAGCAAAAACAGCGTGGGAACAGCGCTGTTCTGCCGGATTCTGGTGGTGACGCTGCTGGCACAGGCAACAGAGACGATCAGCTTTCTGTTGGACGGCGTGCCCGGCGCGGTAAGCCGGTTCTGGCTGTACCTGACCAACACCGTCTGCACCGGCGCTACCGTGAGCGTGGGCTATGCGTGGTGTTTGTATGTGGACTTCCGGGTCTACCGCAGCACCGGACGCCTGCGCAGAAGGCATCTGCTGCTGGGCGCGCCGCTGCTGGCGCTTTTGGTGCTGCTGGTGGCAAACCTTTTTGGCACGGGGTGGATCTTTACCATCTCGGCGGACAACGCTTACCATCGGGCTCCGCTGAATATCTTGCTGTATCTGCTGCTGTTCAGCTATTACGCCGAGAGCGTGTGGCAGGTGCATAAGGCCAAGCGCGATGGCGTTACGGTGGAGTTTTTCCCGGTGTACTACTTCGTGGTCACCTGTGCGGTGGGCACGCTGCTGCAGGGCGCATTCTACGGCATGGCCTTTGGCTGGCTGTCAGTAGCCATCGCTTTTGTGCTTGTGGACAGTCAGACCCGCAGCCTGCGCGGCTATACCGACGAGCTGTCCGGCCTGTTTGGGCGCAAGTACATGAACTACTGTCTGGACCGCATCCACGCCACGCAGGAGAAGGACGTTTACGGCATCATGATGGACGTGAACTGCTTCAAGGAGATCAATGATACCTACGGTCACGCCGAGGGCGACCGCGCCATTCAGGAGATCGGTCACATCCTGTCCGGGGCACTGGTGGCAAACTCGGTAGCCATCCGCATGAGCGGCGATGAGTTCATGGTGCTGTTCTACGGCTACGACAGCCGTGAGCAGCTCAGGCGCGACCTCAACAGCCTGCAGAGCCGTCTGCGCCGCGCGTCCATCGTCCTGCCGAACGGCGATTCGTTCGCCGTCAGCATCTCGGGCGGCGTGGCGTGGTACCCCGAGGACGGGAACGATATGGCCTCGCTCAAGAAATACGCCGATTTCGCGATGTATCAGGTCAAGCGCTCGCGCAAGGGCGAGCTGCTGGAATTCGACCCTGAGGTCTACCGCACCAGCCTGCAGGAAAGACGCTGCCATGAGGAGTTCCACCGTCTCATCAACGAAGAGCTCATCTCCTATCACTTCCAGCCGATTATCGACGCAAAAGACGGCAGCGTCTTCGCCTATGAAGCGCTCATGCGCGTGGATCTTCCCACGCTGCACTCCCCTGCTGACGTGCTGCGCCTCGCGCGCGAGGAAAACTGCCTGCACGAGGTCGAGCGCATCACGTTCTTCTGTGCGTCAAGTGCATATCAGGCGCTTGAAAACGCCGGTAAGGTCGTGCCCAGCGCGCTGCTGTTCATCAATTCGATTGCAAGCCAGTATCTAACGCCCGATGAGCTTTCGGAATACTCCGCGCGCTACGCCTCGATCCTGCCGCGCATCGTCATTGAGATCACGGAGGAAGAGTGCCTCGACCCCAAGGCGCTGCGCATCAAGCAGACGATCCGTGGCAGCTCTGGTGCGTTCGCGCTCGACAACTACGGCAGCGGCTACAGCAACGAGCGCAGCCTTCTCGAGCTCTCGCCCAACTACATCAAGATCGACCTTTCCATCATCCGCAGCATCGACACCGACGCCAACAAGCGCCAGATCGTGTCGAACACCGTGTCCTACGCGCACCAGCGCGGCATGAAGGTCGTGGCCGAGGGCCTTGAGACCGCGGACGAGGTACGCACCGTGCTGTCGCTCGGCGTCGACCTTCTGCAGGGCTTCTTCCTCGCGATGCCGCAGGTCGAACCCGGCGGCGCGAGCGAAGAAAGTCTTGCCGTCATCGCCGAGATGCACAGCCAGAGCGATGAGAGTCAAATTTCGATATTTGGCGGCGACAAGCAGTAAATATCGCAAAAAGGCTCACGAAAGCATTGCTTTCGTGAGCCTTTTTCTTTTATCCGTTCT
>OHFQ01000606.1_pt1 | contig 17017 bp, 10 predicted proteins | sample 1567581 | NCBI WGS metagenome assembly OHFQ01 (sample SAMEA3879559, study PRJEB24766) | human gut metagenome | biome: human-associated habitat; feature: feces | place: USA | collected 1985/1987 | reverse complement strand
AACCTCTCCGAGAAACGCATGGGCGAAGCCTTGCGCAAGGCCGGGTTCGAACGACGTTCGAAACGTGTCAACGGAAATCCCATCTACGGCTGGGCCATCGAGAAGATCACACCCAATCCTTTCGTCTCTTACGGACTGTAGTTACTACGCTACTACACACAGCTGCAAAACATTGAAAAAGAACAAGCAGACGTGTAGCAGAATACAAAATACACACCTTACGACATCTTACTACGCCACTACGTCAATTACTACGGTAGTAAGCTGCCATGCACTTCACTACTGCGCATAGCAAATTGTTTATCAAGCGATTACGCAAATGTAGTAGGTAGTAAGGCAATATCGCTAAACTTCGAAAAACAAACATTATGAATGATCTGAAAAATATCAGCATCAGGCAATTCCTCGCACGGCGGGGCATTCTGCCCAAATACGAACGCAACGGCTACGGCATGTATCTTTCCCCTTTGCGTGAAGAGCGTACACCGAGTTTCAAAGTGGACTACGTGCGAAATCTTTGGTACGACTTCGGACTGGGCGAAGGCGGCACATTGCGCACCCTCGTAATGCGGTTGGAGCGGTGCGACAGCCGCGAAGCGGTCCGACGGCTGCAAAACGGTGAAAAAGGAGACACAGGGATTGCTTCTCTTTCACCGGGTATTGGTGAGCCTCTTGGCGTTGGCGGGGTATCGCCGGTCGTGTGTTCGGCCACTGTCCCCACGCTCCGCATCCTCTCCGACGCTTCGCTCCGGCATCCGGCATTGGTCGGTTATCTCGCCTCGCGCGGCATCGTTCTGTCGGTCGCCGCGGCATTCTGCCGCGAGGTTCGCTACGAGGTAAACGGCCGCGCCTTTTTCGCCGTCGGGTTCCGCAACGATGCCGAAGGGTGGGAGCTCCGCTCCGAGCGGTTCAAAGGCGGCTCCTCGCCCAAATACATTACAACACTCAAAGGATGCAATGCAACTAATGATATGAATGCAGTCATTGACAGCAGTGCAATCAATGCAACCAATGATGTCAATGCAATCACGGATTGCCCCGCAATCGGTGCAATAGCATCATTCCATGCCGGCAATGATCCGATGGCCTGCGAATCGGACAGGGCCATGTCGGCATCCCATGCAAGCGTCATGGTCTTCGAAGGGTTCATAGACTTTCTCTCGTATCTGTCGCTTGCGAATAACATACATCCGGTCAGCGATACGGTCGTGCTGAACTCGGTCGTCAACCTTTCCAAAGCCGTTCCGTTTCTTAACCGGCATTCGGTGATCCACGCCTTTTTCGACAACGACGAAACCGGACGCAAAACGACCTCCGACCTGCATCGTCTTTGTCCCCGCAGCGAGATCATCGACCAAAGCTGTTTCTACCGCAGATACAAGGATGTCAACGACTATCTGATCGCCCGAAAAACCTGTCCGAAGCCCCCGGAAACCGTATCCGACAGTCTGGGTCGTGATCTGCGACCTTCGAAAGCGGAAACAGCGGCGATTGAGTCTCAGCGCCGGAAAGGGGTAAAGGTTTAAGGAAGGCAAGGTTGTGTTTTTGTCAGCCAAAAACCGCTGCCTTCCCGTCGGTCGGCAGTCGATCCCGCTGGTCTGGATATTCGATCATTATTCTTTTCACCTGAAATCGCAAACGAATGGCAACACCGAAGAAACCATATAACAGACAGGGCGGCCGTCCTGTGCTGAGCAAATCCCAGCGGCAGGAATACCGACTTACCGTCCGCTACAACACGGAGCTACATCTCCGGCTCAAGGCTCTGGCCCGGCAATCGGGTCAGAAGCCCGTCGAGGTCGTGCGGCAGCTCATCGCCTATGGGTGAGTGAAGGAGCGGGTAAAGAAGGAACACCGTCCGGTATTCGACCTGCTGAAAGGATTGTCCGACAACCTGAACCAGCTGACCCGGCTGGCACACGCCAAAGGCATCGAACGGCTGGAGAAACAGATTGCATCGGTAGTGCAGGAAGTTCGGCGGCTCTTAAAATATTTGCGCGATGATCGGTAAGATAATATCGGGATCGTCCTTTTCGGGGACGGTAGGCTACGTGATGAAAGAGAAATCCCGGATATTGGAGGCCGAGGGTATCGTGCCTCCGGATGCAAAGCGCATGGCCGAGGATTTCAATGACCAGACTCTCCTGAACCCGCGGCTGAAAAACACCGTCGGGCATATCTCGCTCTCTTTTTCACCCAAAGACGCTCCACGGATGACCGACGCACTGATGACGCAGATCGCAAAGGAGTACATGCAGAAGATGGGCATCACCGATACGCAATACCTATTGGTGCGCCATCTCGACCAGCCCCATCCGCACTGCCATCTGGTCTACAACCGGGTCGGAAATGACGGGCAAACTATTTCGGACAAGAACATCAAGATCCGAAACGCCAAGGTATGCCGAGAGCTGACCGAGAAGTACGGGCTATACCTTGCGCCGGGAAAGGACGACGTGCGGCGGGAGCGGCTGCGCGAACCCGACAAGACCAGATACGAAATCTACGATGCGATCAAAAGGTGTCTGCCCCGATGCGCCGGATGGAAAGGGTTGGAGAAGCAACTGGAAAAACAGGGCATCGGCGTCCGCTACAAGTATTGCGGAAATACCGATCGCAAACAAGGGGTTCTGTTCTCGAAAAACGGTTTCGAATTTTCCGGCTCGAAGATCGACCGGGCTTTTAGCTTTACGAAACTCGACCGCCATTTCACCTGCCTGCAGCAACAAACCCTGCACTGGGCTGCACTCCTCGGAAACCTCTCGGCGGCGGTTGGCAATTACCGTTCGGCGTTTGCAGCGCTGTTCGGCGGCATGGGCGGCAGTACGCGCGAAGAGCCTGCTGCACCCGGTCCCGGCGGGAAGCTCGACACTATTCCGCTGCCGCCGGCCGGTTCGCCCGGCGGGGTGTCGGCCGAACAGTTGCAGCGCAAGCCGGGAGAAAGTCCCGAAGAGTATATCGCACGCATCACGGCACTGCTCAACGCTGCGGCCGAGGCGATGGCTATAGCTGCGATGGAACACAGGCGCAGGTTGCGCGAACAGAAGAATAGACCTCATGTAAAACTTTAACTTCAATCCAGAAATGACAATGAAAGAGAATAATCAGATCTCCCTGTCGTTTGAGATGTACGAAGATCTCAAAGACACGCTTGTCAAGGCCATCAAAAACACCAAGGCAGGTGGCGCAGGAAACGCAGGTTTGGAGAATGCCCAGCTGGAACGGATCGAGCGGTTGATAGAGGCTGCGGAACGCTCGCAGGGGCAGGTAGCACAACTGCTGGAGCACCTGCAACGGCATACAGCCCAGCCCGAAATAAAAACCGAGCAGGAACGGGAGATAGTTAACAAATATGATATGCTGCTGCAACAGTTGGCTGAGAGACTGGAGGTGATCGACAAGGAAAATAGGCAGACGCATACGTTGATAGAGCAGGTAGGGCAAGCCGTCGAAGCAGCGGCAATGCTCAAAAATCTGCCTGTGCAGGAGCATCGACATACCTATACGCTCGATATTAAATCCTCGAAAACCGCGCTGGTAATATTTGTTATGGCGGTAATAATTGTCCTCCTTATTGGTTTTATTTACCGGATCTCGGTAAGCAATCAGCAGTTGGCCGCAAATGATTTGAAATACCGCTATATCAAAATGAAAGGTGAGGCGACGTCCAAGCGTATCGCTGAGCTGGAGGAGATTTTTGAACTAAACCGCGACAACGCAAAAATCCGCCAGATGAAGAAGGATGTCGAAGAATATGAACAAACCATTCAACGCAAAGTCCAATTAGAAGAACAGGCAAGACTGAAAGAACGAGAAGCCGAGCGTCTGAACAAAAATGCCTCCCGATTGAAAAACAAATAAGCCCCCCCTCCTCCCAAGGTATTGCCGTCGAAAGAAATCCGCAAGGTCATGCAAGTTGCTCCGCAAATCTTGCGGATATTCTTACCAGCAGTATCAGCTGATCGCTACCAAAGGAAATGACTGAATCTGGACATCATGCAACCTGCGATTATTACTCCTAAATCGCACGATAACACCTCATCATGTTAACAGTTCTATCATTGTTCTGTCGCATAATGAGTGAATATACAATCATTTTACTCAAAATAAGAATCTGGCGATTAAATATATTCGGATTATCTAACCTTAAAATATACAAAACAGTTCACTGTTCATGGACACTTGATGATTGAATCTATTTTATCAATAATTCTTGGCAATTGGGATTTCTGTATCTCACATTCCCATACTATAATAACTCTCCATCCTTGCTGCTGAAGCTTCAATATAACTTCTTTATCTCTTTGTTGATTGCCGAGAATTTTTGATTCCCAGTATTCTATATTTGATTTCGGCAGAACAAAATGCTTGCATCCTTCATGTCCGTGCCAGAAACATCCATTTATAAAAATTACCGTTTTGTATTTGGGTAAAACAATATCTGGTCTGCCAGGCAATTTGTTGACATTGATCCGATAACGATACCCTCTGCGGAAAAGTTCATGTCTTACAAGAATTTCAGGCCTAGTATTCTTGGACCGAATATGCGACATACAGCGACGGCGTTGTTCTTGAGTTAATGTATCTGGCATTTTGATGCTTATTATCTTTTGGTAAAGATAGTGATTATTTAAAAATTTAGGCCGGTTGACAAACAACATTCTGCATTCTTTGGATGTTATTCAAATATAAACGTTTATAGCCCTCTGATTTTTTATTCAGTCAATCTCCGTTTATGAAAAAAATGTATCTTTGTAAAATACGATTCAGCCGATTGAATACATTCAGTGTGCTGAAGAATGGTAAAAATATGCAAGATGCAAACTATAAAATGATGAAGACCAATAAACAGCTGATTGGCATAGACCTTTTTGCAGGTGCAGGCGGATTAAGTCTAGGTGCAGAAATGGCTGGCATATCCATGCGGTATGCAGTTGAAGCAGACGCTTATGCAGCAGCCTCATATAAAAGGAATTTTAAGAATGCAACCGTATTCTGCGAAGATATAAGAAAACTTTCAGCCGACAAATTAAATACTCAACCTGTTTTTATCATAATGGGCGGTCCTCCATGTCAGGGGTTCTCTCTTTCAAACACAAAAACCAGAGATATGTCAAATCCAAATAACAGGATGTTTGAGGAATTTTTGCGTTTTGTTGATAAAATTGCTCCAACATGGTTTGTATTTGAAAATGTATATGGCCTGACAAAATTTAAAAACGGAGAGGAGAATATCCAGAATCATATAGAAAACCGATTTAGAGATATTGGCTATACAGTCAAATCAAAAATACTATATGCTTCTGACTTTGGCGTGCCGCAACGCCGAAACAGGCTGTTTATTGTCGGGAATAGAAATGGGATAGATTTTGAATTCCCCAAAGAATTTGATTATTCAGTTTCTGTTGATGAGGCAATTAGTGATTTACCGGTTCTTGGAAATGGAGAAATTCAAATGAAGGGGGAATACACAGTTCCTTTTGAGCAGGCGTCTCCATATGCTCAGCTGATGAGAAAAAAGTCAAAAGCCCCTACCCAAAATATCGTATCACGCAATAAGGACTATGTAGTTGAGCGCTATAAATACATCGGACAAGGCGAAAACTGGTCATCTATCCCCGACCGCTTAATGGAGAATTATGCTGATAAAAAACGATGCCACAGCGGAATATATAAACGATTAATCGGTGGCAAGCCATCTGTGGTAATATCGAATTATAGAAAAAGCATGCTTATACATCCTCATCAAGATCGAGGGTTGTCCGTTCGCGAAGCAGCCCGGCTGCAAAGTTTTCCAGACCATTTCATATTTGAAGGGCCTGTATCATATGTTCAGCAGCAAATCGGCAATGCTGTTCCTCCGCTGCTTGCCAAAGCTGTTATGAAGAAGATATTAACTTATAAATAATATTGTTGCGATGGGCATCTATAAAGAAAATATTCCTAAAGCTGATATGCTGATGGGGTCAATGCGCTCAATGGGCTATTCTTTCGAGTCTGCAATCGCTGATGTTATTGACAACAGCATTAGTGCCGGATGCTCATACGTTTCACTGTTTTTCCCAACCGATTCTTTCCAAAAACAAGCAGTGGGCATTCTTGACGACGGCTGCGGGCTGTCTCGTGAAGAACTTTTCGAGGCAATGTGCTATGGCAGTTCTGCGGCAGAAGCAGCCCGCTCTGAAAATGATTTAGGAAGGTTTGGGCTGGGACTTAAAGCTGCATCATTGTCACAATGCCGCATATTGACAGTTGTGAGCATGCAAGACGGAGATATCAGTGCGTATTCGTGGGACTATAATTACATACTTAAACATAAAAAATGGTTTGTTAACGAACTGACCATTGATGAAATATCAAATCTGCCGTACATAGAGAATCTGCGTGAAGCAGGAAAGACTAATGACAGCGGAACTCTTGTGATATGGGAAGATTTTGATGTGTTGGAAAAGTCGAGTCATGGACAGGTTTTCAGCACTCTTCGTGAATTAAGCGATAAAGTGCAGGATCATGTGGCTCTTATTTTTCACCGCTATATCTCTGCGAAGAAGCTTGTTATCTGGATTAACAACGCGAAAGTAAAGGCACAGGATCCATTTCTTGAAAGCAATGCTAAAACTACGACAAAAAAAGAGTTCGCTATTGCACTGCGGGACAGCCAAGGTATTGAACGGCTGATAAAAGTGCGTCCGTTTGTACTGCCTTTTGGCTCGGACCTAACAGAAAAAGATAAAAAACTTTTAGGCGGTACTGATAATCTGAGAACAAGACAGGGTTTCTATATTTACAGGAATCAGAGGCTTATTATTTATGGGACATGGTTTGGGCTCAAACGCAGTGAGCTGACAAAAAATGCCAGAATACGTGTAGACATCCCCAACTCTCTGGATGACATTTGGGGCATCGATATTAAGAAACAGAATGCTTCAATACCCAAATCAATTCAGAACCAGCTTAAAAAAACCGTTGAAGAAGCAATGGACATTTCTGTTAGAAAACAGACGCATCGCGGCCGCAAAGATAATTCGGAAGATAATATAAGCCACATTTGGGATAGAATGCGCGGCAGAAATGATGCCTACTACTATCAGATCAATCGAAACAGTCCGCTCTGCAAATATGTGATGGAACACATTCCTGACGATGCGGCAGACATCGTAGAAACTTTGTTGTCAGAGATAGAAAAAGGTATTCCAGTACAGGATATATACGTAGACAGGTGCAATGACGCTATTGTTGCAGCGGATAAAACGCAAGACCTTGAGGATAATTTTCAGTTGGGAGTTACGCTGATCGACAAAATGATTAAATACGGCAGGGAGCTTAATGACGCTGTTGATACTATTATGAAAGCCGAACCATGGTGCTGTCTTCCGCAACTGAAAGAAATGCTGATAAACTATTATACAAATGAAGATAAGCAGTGATGAGTTCAATGATCTCATTATGGTTATCAAACGCCGCATCGGGGTCGACAAGCGAAACGGGAAAACCATAAAATACGAAGATATTGACTCCTATATAGATAAGGGGCTTGAATTTATTCCAATCAGCCTGACTGATGAGGACAGGGCAGAAGTTTTTCGCGCCATCGAAACAGAAGAAGCTATAAAACACACTAAAGGCAATTGTATATTCGACGACTATGATGATCCTCACAATTGGTATGAGCATGCAGAAATCGAAGATGAGCATTTCTGGAGGCTGTACAGCAAATATCTTCTGGAAGAATCATCGCTTGATGACAAGAGTATAGACATCTTGGACAAGAAGACTCTTCCCGCCATAATGAATTGTCTTTGCAATCCGAAAGAAGCGCATGAAGGAAGGCGGTTGATTCGCGGTTTGGTTATTGGTGACGTTCAGTCTGGAAAAACAGCAACGTATTCCGGTCTGATATGCAAAGCTGTTGATGCGGGTTACAAGGTTGTCATTTTGCTGGCAGGCATAACAGAGAATCTACGCCAGCAGACTCAGGAGCGTATTGACCAAGGCATTGTAGGCCTTGAAATCAAGAGAGATGATATAACAAAAATAGAGAAGCCCAAGCGAGTGGGCGTCGGCAAATATGACAAACAGCTGCTGGCATCGTCTTATACAACTCAATCATCAGATTTTGTCGGACAGAAAGACAGTATTTTTGTGTCGCTTGAAGCACAGCGTTCAGTTGTATTGTTTGTTGTCAAAAAGAATGTATCAGTTCTTACAAAATTACACAACTGGCTAAAGTACAACAATTATGATCATTCAGAGGAGTGCGTTAATGCGCCCTTGCTACTTATAGACGATGAAGCGGACAATGCATCTGTCAATACGAGCAAGGATGAAACGAATCCAACAAAGACAAATGCTATTATAAGAAAAATTTGCAATTTGTTTAAAACCGCATCGTATGTCGGTTTTACAGCGACCCCATTTGCAAATGTTTTCATCGACCCGGATTCTGTTGATGAAATGAAAAATGCAGATTTGTTCCCGGAACATTTTATATACACACTGCCAACCCCCTCAACATACATTGGAGCAAAGCAGATATTCAATGCCGGCTCCAAATATTATCGCAATATAAAATATATCATTGATATTGATGAACCCGACTACGGAGACGGATGCTGGCGTGATTGGGCTCGCACCCACATCGATGAGTTGAATGCAGGGGCATTTTACTATCGGCATCAGAAAGAATGGAACGGAATCCTTCCCGATTCGTTAAAAGAGGCTATTTATTGTTTCTTTTTGGCGAATACCATTCGAGATTTGCGAGGACAAAGTTCAGCGCCAAGAAGCATGCTGGTGAATATGTCTCGATTCGTGAAGGTGCAAAATGTAATAAAAGAAGAGGTAGAACGTATTTATGATGAATTCAAGAGCATCGTTGAAAAAGATTTCAACAGCGATTCTTGCAAAAACACGAATCTGCCTCTATATAAAGAATTGAAGCAGTTGTGGGATAAGCATTACAGTTTTGTCTCTGATGTTTCATTTGAGAGAGTTGTTAGAAAAGAAAACCTTTTCAAAGCAATTGAGTGCATAAAGGTTCTTGTTGTAAATGGATTAAAATCAAGCGGGAAACTCGACTACAAAGAAAATCCGTCATTGCGGGTTATTGCCGTCGGAGGAATGGCATTGTCACGAGGTTTGACCTTGGAGGGGCTGCTGACAAGCTACTTCTACCGCAATACGGCTACTTTTGATGTCCTGATGCAGATGGGGCGCTGGTTCGGATATAGAAAAGGATATGAAGATATCTTCCAAATATGGACGAGTGAAGAAAGTGCAATCTGGTATGATGAGATTTCTATGGCGTCAGAGGATTTGAAGGAAGAGCTGAAAGAGATGTTTGCACAGCGGCTGACGCCAAAGGATTTCGGAATTAAAGTGCGCGACAATTGTCAGGAGCTGCAAATCACTGCTGGCAATAAGATGAGGCAGTCCTTCAATCTGGATATACAGGAATCCTATTACGGCAATATATATGAAACACCGTATATCAGTCTGAATGCGACTCACAACACTCTTAATCTTGAACAAGTGACTTGGCTGGCAGAGGAGCTGTTTAAGAGAAACTTGTCGTTTGATAAATTCAAAAATAATACATCTCTGATAGTAAAAGATGTGCCGAAAGATATTGTAGCGGCTTTTGTGAAAAATATTAAAAGTTCAAAGGTTAATCCGAGTTTCAACACTGAATATATTCTGGATTTCATAACAGATGAAAACACGGTAGGATTAGAGCATTGGGATATAGTTTTCCAAAGCGGCGAGTCTGACAAATGTTATGAAATACCGCACATAGCATCTGTCAGATGTGCAGCACGCACTGTCCATGTTGAGAATAATGCTATTGCTGTAAGCTCGCGGCGAAAATTGCTGAGCACTCAGGAAGGTGCTTATGGACTATCTGAAGATCAGTTGAATTTCGTAAAGAGAAAATGCAAAGAACAGTGGAGAAAGGAAGGTAAAAATGAAAATCGGGAAATTCCAAATAGAGCATACTTTGAGCATTTGGCAGACCGAAAACCTCTGTTGATAATTATGCTCATCGAGCCTGTGAGGACCGAGGGAAAAGATGAAAAGAAGAAGCTGTCTGAATACCGGGAAGCATTGGGGGGAGATAAAATGGTTGCCTTTGCCATAGGATTCCCAGGAGTAAAAGGTGCTCAAAATATAAAACATTACAAGGCGAACAAAATATATTATCAGCAGTTTATGCAGGATGAGTCAGAAGACATTGAAGACAATGAAACAATACAATAGCCAGGATATATACGGCATTTTCTCTGAAGGATTTGAACAAGGCTTTTTTAAAAGAGTTGGAACAGCCAGAGATCTTGACACCTATATAGGCAAAGACGACAAAGGCAGATATGCTTTCAAGTTCAAAGGACAGTATGTTCCAACACGAATCTTTGGCTCCGAGGTAATATCTGTCGAGCAATATGAGGATGATAACTCATATTCACTGATTTTCTTGCTTGAGAAAGAAGAACTCCTTGAACGGTTCTGCACATTCTGCCAGGATCTTCTGTCTTCTCTTAACGGAATAACTGACCAGGTTGAAGGCTATCGGGCCATATGCAACAGATACGCATCATGGAAGCGTCTGTTCAAACCCAATCACGGAGACTTGACTGAACCGGAAATTATGGGCTTGATCGGGGAAATGCTATTTTTGAAAAACGAAATGATTCCAATGTATGGAACAGACAAGGCAGTAGACAGCTGGACCGGGCCTGAAAAAACCAGTAAAGATTTTTCAATAGACAGCATCTGGTATGAAGTGAAAACAGTCAGCGCAGGGAAAGATGCTGTGCGCATCTCTTCAATTGAGCAGCTGGATAGTAATGTTGACGGCTGTTTGGCTGTATACAAACTTGAAAAAATGAGCCCTGGATATAACGGCGTTAAACTCAGCTCTCTCGCCAATGAAATTATGACATTGATAAGCAGTGATTTCTACAAGGAGATGTTTGCAAGGAAACTAATGTCATACGGCTTTGACTGGTCAAGTGATTACGATAACTTTGTATATTCACAAAGCTCATTTGCCAAGTATATTGTGTCAGAAGGATTCCCGCGCATTATGCGGAATAGTATTGCACTGCCAATTATAAAGGTTCAATATGAACTCATCCTTTCAAATTTAGAAGAATTTAAACAATCATAACAAGCACACCGCAATGGAGATAGGCGAATTTAGAAAACAGTTTATGGAGCAGCTCCGCTTTGATGCCGAACATGAAGGATCGGCGCCTGAGGCGCAGTTTATCAGCAGAGCACTGGAACTTCTGGAAGATATAGGAGATGTTTCTGATCCTATGCCTATGTCCATCGAAATGAAGGGGCGCCGGGGGCGCATAATGTCTTTTGATGCCTATGCTTATGATGAAGCTGATGGAGCGCTGGTTATGATTGCCAGTGATTTTGTCAATGAAATCGACAATATTCCTACATTAACCAATACACGCATTGATGAATTATTCCTTCACATGAGGAATTTTATTGAGGAGAGTGTTGATGGTGATATTTCTGCATATTGCGACGATTCAGACCAAGCCATTAATGTTGCAAAGGAGATAAAAACAAAAGTGGGCAAAAGTATGCTTGCTACCGAAATCTCCCGATTCAAGTTTATCATTCTATCCAATGCCATTCTCAGCAAACAGGTTAAAAACGTCAGCCGCGAGGAATTCCTCGAAAGGCCGGTTGAACTGAATGTGTGGACAATAGAGCGTTTTCATCAGACATATGCCTCTAATTCCAGTGAAATCATTGAGATTGCAACCAAGGATTTTGATTGTGACGGCATTCAGTATCTCAAAGCAGACATTGGCGAGGATGCGAACTATGATGCTTATCTGGGTATTGTTCCGGGAGAGTTCTTGGCAAAGATTTATTGCAAATATGGCAGCAAGCTGCTGCAGGGCAACATTCGTGCTTTTTTGAGCGTGAGAGGCAAAGTCAATAAAGGAATACGTGAAACCATTATAAAGCATCCGGGAAATTTCTTTACATATAATAATGGAATTGCTGTGGTTGCCCGCTCAATCGGTTTTTCTGATGACGGGACAAAAATAGTATACCTTAAAGATCCCCAAATAATAAATGGCGGTCAAACTACGGCATCACTGGCCAATGCAAAAATCAAGAAAGAGGTAAAGGACGGAGGCATGGATAACCTGTTTGTCCCGATGAAGCTGACAGTGCTTAATGTTGATGATGATATGTCCGAGGATGACATTGAACGATATAACAATATTACCAAAACAATATCTCAGTGTGCAAACAGCCAGAATGCTGTGTCTGAAGCCGACTTTTTCTCAAACCATCCATACCATGTCATAATGGAACAATTGTCAAGAAAGAGGATGGCTCCGCCGGTAAATGGCAATCCATACCAGACAATTTGGTTTTATGAGCGTTCAAGAGGGAAGTGGGAGCAGGAACAAATGCAGCTCAGTTCCGCGGCTCGTGCAAAATTTTGTGAGAAACACCCTAAAAATCAAGTCATCAAAAAGGAGAAACTTGCCAAATGCCTCAATGCATTTGCAATGAATCCTCATGAGGTATGTCAGAGTTCGGCTATTAACTTCTCCCGATTCGCTAAAACGATCGACAGTCTGTATGAAACCTCCAAGGAGAGTATCAATGAGGTATATTTCTCAAAATGTGTATGTTCTGTAATTATCTTTGATTCGCTGGATCGTCGCATCAATAAAGCAGACTGGTATCCGACAGGAGGTAATAAAGCTCAAATAATTCCATATGCCATAGCAAAAATGATGGCTATGATTCCCAAGAACATGGATCTTGACTGGAAACTCATTTGGCAAAAGCAGGAAATGTACCCGGCTCTTGAAAAGGAGCTGATGAAACTGGCACATATTATTCATAATTTCTTTGAGGAGGAAGCACAAGGCGGATTGGTTAGAAGTATGGCCCGTCGTGCAGATACCTGGAATAAGTGCAAAAGTTTGCCGCTGTCCTTATCGGATGAGTTTGTGTCAACCTTAATCTCAAAGAATGAGATGAAGCAGGAAGAGGCTGCCGCAAAAAAAGAAAGAAAATTCAGCCATAATATAGATGCCTCAGTTGAAATATTTAAATTGGGAGCTGATTATTGGACTAAAGTGTGCAATGATTTATCAAAGGAGGATATGCTGCCATATGGAGATGTCGCATTTATAGGCAGTATCGCAGAGTATATTAAGCGAAATTCTCTGCCGTCTGCCGCACAATGCAAACGCCTCGTCAAGATTATTGAGAAAGCAGAGAAAAAAGGATATATTATGCCGTAATATTTTATAATATATCAATTCAATTAGTACACCTTTAAGCATATTTACAGCAAAACCTGTGAATTATACTCCAAAAGCGGAAATCTAATATGAGGCATAATACAAAACAGCATCATTAAACATTAAACTTTTTGAAGATAACAGTTGTAGAAGGGGGGGGGCTGTTTCCGGCCGATATGAAAAATCATTCCTTGTGGAAATTATTCCCGATTGTGCGAGATAAGTAGCCAGGGGCAGGTCTCAATTTTTGTCGTCCCGGACAAATTGCGGACACGGTGCGGACACAGAAAATGCAAAACCCCGTCAGAGTTTACTCTGACGGGGTTTCTGGTGCCCAGGACAGGAGTCGAACCTGCACGCCTCTCGACACACGCACCTGAAACGTGCGCGTCTACCAATTCCGCCACCTGGGCATCATGGAATTACGGTGTGCAAAAGTAATACTTTTTTCTTAAATGCAAATATTTTGGGGCGATTTTTTCGAAAAAAACTACTTGTTGAAGTATTTATAGTGAAAAATCAGCAGATAAACCACGGCTACCGAGATATAAGCATCGGCCAGGTTGAAAACTGCACCGAAGAAGTAGTTGCGGCTATCGACCAGGAAATCGAGGAATCCGGGAACGCTGTTCCACTGAAAGAGCGGAAAGTAGAACATATCCACGACTTTGCCCATCATGAATCCTGCGTAGTGGCCTCCGAAATGGGCGACCGTGTCGGGTGTGGAGGCCGAGAAGATCAGCCCGTAAAAGGCGCTGTCGATGATGTTGCCGATCGCTCCGGCCAGAATCAGCCCGAATCCGATCAACACTCCTTTGGGCGCTTTTTTGCGCATGAAATGGCGAATCAGCCAGATCAGTGCGACGACCATGCCGATCCGGAAAAGACCTAAAATCAACTTGCCCCAGTCCATCGTTCCCGGCGTGGCGATGTGCATGCCGAAGGCCGCACCTTTGTTTTCGATGAAGTAGAGCTGAAACCAGTCCGGGATGAGTATGATGGCCTCTCCCAGAGTCATGTGGGTTTTCACCCATATCTTGAGGGCCTGATCGAGGATCAGCAGCAGAATGACAAGGAGTGTGAGTTTTTTTCCGTTCATGACGCTTGTTTTGGATAGGGGCAAATTTACTTAAAAAAATCGGTTTTTGACAAAAAAGATAGTTTGTGGGTTTCAATTATTCGTATTTCCTAAAAAATACTTACCTTTAATGGCTGAATTTGCCATCTTATAGTATCTGCCGTGTGAAAATCCGTTCGGGATATTTTTGAAATCCTATTCGAAATGAAGTGGAAAATGGATGGCGGGCTTTGAGAGCAGGATTGTTGAATGTATTAATTTATTAATGGTTATGAAAAAAGTTTATTGGACTCTTGTCGCAATTTTCGTTGTGGCCGCTTTAGGTGGATGCGTAAATGATCCGACCGAAATGGAGAATGTGCCGGACATGAGCGCCGGAAGTCGTAAAATTCTCACCTCGGCGGAAGCGGAGGCGGGTGAGTTACTTGTGAAATTTTCGAAGGAGTCGATCGCTGCTGTCGAGGCGGGAGTGACGCGTTCCGAATCTACGCGTACGGGTATTCAACCTTTTGATGCGGCTCTGAAAGAAATTAGTGCCGTATCCGTCGAGCGGGTAATCCCTGTGGTTGAGCAACATGAGGCCGACGCTCGGGCTTCGGGGTTGCACCGTTGGTATCGGGTGAGGTTCAACGATCAGGTGTCACTGGACGAAGCAGCTCGCAAATTGGCCGCTGTTGAAGATGTAGAGGTTGTTCAATACGACGGATATGTTGCCCGGAATTTTACGGAAATGTCGGCTGTACCTTATAATAATGTATGGAGTTCGGATCGGGACCAAATTAATACGCGTAGCGGAGAAACTCCCAAATTCAACGATCCGATGTTGAATAAGCAGTGGCATTATAAGAATACGGGAGATGAAACGCTGGTGAGTCCTATTAAGGAGGGATGCGATATCAATGTCGAACCCGCATGGGAATTTTGTACGGGCGATCCTTCGATCATCGTCGCCGTCATGGATGAGGGGGTAATGTATAAGCATGAGGACCTTGCAGCCAATATGTGGGTCAATCAGGCGGAATTGAACGGTCAGAAGGGAGTGGATGACGACGGTAACGGATATGTCGATGACGTCTATGGCTATAATTTTGCCAAAGACCAAGGGGATATAACGTGGACGGATCCCGAGGATAGCGGTCATGGAACGCATGTGGCGGGGACGATCTCTGCCGTGAACAACAATGGTATCGGCGTCTGCGGTATCGCGGGCGGCAGCGGAAACAACGACGGGGTGAAGATTATGTCTATTCAAATTTTTGCCGGACGGTATCAGAGTACGATAAGCCGGAATGTTGATGCGATCTATTATGCAACCAGTATGGGGGCTTCTATCCTGCAGTGCAGTTGGGGGTTGATGAGTGGTGCGATCAATTCGGATGAACAGTATTTGGACGAAAGAAGTATTGAAGCCAATGCGTTCGCCCATTTTATTAATACGAAACGTCCGGGTAGTCCGCTCAACGGCGGTATTATCATTTTTGCGGCTGGTAATGAAGCAGGAGCCTGTGGTTATCCTGCGGCATATCCTTCGGTGGTTTGTGTGACTTCGCTCAGTACGGATTTTACGCCTTCGGTCTTTACGAATTACGGGATGCCGGCAGATATTGCTGCGCCGGGCGGTGATCTGTATTATCACAAAAATCTCAGTGATGCCGGTCAGATTCTTTCGACGGTTCCGAGGTTGGATGGTATGTACGCTTACAAGTCTGGCACGTCGATGTCCTGCCCGCATGTTTCCGGTGTCGCGGCCTTGGCCCTTTCCTATGCCAAGAAGCTGGGCAAGACGTTTGAACCGGATGAGTTCCGCAGCATGTTGCTGGCTTCGGTGAACGATTTGGATCCGTATCTGACCGGTGTCAAGAAACATAACAACGGTACGATGAATCTGGTCGAGTATAAGGGGAAAATGGGTTCGGGTATGATCGACGCCTACAAGATGCTGATGGCTGTACGGGGTACTCCGGCGATCACGGTCGAGCAGGACAAGCCGACGACGATTTCGCTGTCGAAATATTACGGGGATGTTACTGCACTTTCTTGTATGCTGGAGGTGAGCGATGCGGTGAAGGATAAGTTGGGGCTTACGTTCACTGTCGAGGGTAACAATGCTACGATTACTTGCTCAAAGCAGAGCGCCGGTCTTGTGACGGTTAAGAGCTCTGTCGGTGGAACGTCGATGAGCCGCGAAGTTGCGATCATTTGCCGTGCGAAGGCGGCTTCGAACGGCGGTTGGCTGTAAGCTTCTCGTTGATTGAAAAATGGCGGAGCGACTGTATGGTCGCTCCGTTTTTTTGTTTGATTATATCAATACGCCGGCCTGTTCGCCCTGAACCGATCGATATGCTTTGATTTTCCCTGGAAGCCTATCCTTGAAGGAAGGGATAGGCTGAACCGAATAGCCTCCAGGAGTGTGGCTGCCGCTGAAATCGACAAGAAAACGGTTGCGCCATATTAATAATTAAATATTTCAATGTATTGTTTCCGACGGTCGCTGATTCGCGGTCTGTGGTCGTGTCTGTAATTCGGCCTCACTCCTTAAATCTTTTCTTCGGAAGTGGGGCGTTCCGTCACCAAAGAGGTGTGCTGAATATATACTTGCTTTTTTGTTATTATCACGAGCAGAGTTTTAATTTATATATAA
>OHFQ01000600.1_pt1 | contig 17220 bp, 17 predicted proteins | sample 1567581 | NCBI WGS metagenome assembly OHFQ01 (sample SAMEA3879559, study PRJEB24766) | human gut metagenome | biome: human-associated habitat; feature: feces | place: USA | collected 1985/1987 | reverse complement strand
TGGTGGAAGCAGAAGCAGCGGTGCTGGATGCGGAAGAAGCAGAACCGCCGCAGGCAGTCAGAGCAGCAGCCGCAGCAGCTGCACCGCAAACGGTCAGGAACGAACGACGAGAGATCTTTTTCATGATAGAATTTCCTCCATTAAAAACCCGGGCTCCCGCCCGGCACTGTCTTTTTGTGTTTTCCTTGGGAACGGCCTTATTCTACCGCTTTGCCGCCCTTGCCGCGACCATGGACGTGCAAAAAGTGCGTAAAACTTTGTGCATACTGCCAGCCCCAATGTAAAGAACAGGTAATGCGGCACAAAACAAAAGCCGCCGGGCACTCCTGTTTCCAGAAGTGCCCGGCGGCGGGATGTATTGGGTTTTACTCTACGCGGCCTGTTACGTTTTTGCCGTTGTTCCCGTAGAGGAACACAGCGGTTTTGCCATTGTAGCGCACGCGCAGCTCATAGGTGCCGGGACTGTTCTTTTCCGGGATGCGCTCCTTGGTCTCCAGATAGAACTTCTGCGAGCCATTGTAGACGACCGTCTGTCCCGGCGCTGCGATGAGCTCGTTCCGCTTGAAATACAGCGTTTCCTCTGTATCTGACTCGCGGAAGATGCAGGTGATGTCCTCCGGCTTGATGACCACCCTTTCAGCGCTGTTGTTCTGGACAGTGAACTCTGTGCAATAGGTCAGTGCAAAATTATCGCCGCCGCCCAGAAACGGTGTTGCACAGATAAAGGTGACATCACCGATCTTGGCTACGCCGCTGGTCTTGTCGACTACGGTATCCCCGCAGCCGGTCAAAGCCCCTGCGGCGGTCAGCACCAGTGCCCCGGCGCTGAGCTTGAGAAATGTTCTGCGGTTGATCATAGCGATGCACCTCCTGTATTAGGCAGTTTGAGTTCAATTACGCAAGCTTGGAATCCTTCTTAAAAGTATAGCCTTCGTAAACACCGGTATAGGTCTCGGTGGGGTCAACGCCAACCGTAAGCTTGATATCTGCAGTTTGAGCTTCCATTGCCTGATAGAGATTTTTCTGGCTCTCATCCAGACGGAAGGTCAGAATGCCCGTTCTACGCTCACCCTTTTTCATGACCAGCGTGATATTGCTCAGCAAATCTCCACCCTGCAATGCGACTTTCTGACCGTTGATCTTAAGCATAAATACGGATTTTGCAGGGAAACTGAAGCCATTGGAATTATCCAGATTATGAACACGCACAGTCACTGCGAAATCTGCATACCAAGATTTCCCGGTACCTATACCCTGATCATAAGGGACGGCGCTCCATTCGCCCACAGCAACCGTAAAGCCACCCAGATCAGTGCCAGCGTCACCGCCACTGCAGCCGCCCAGCAGTCCGGTCATAGATACTGCCACTGCCACCGCAGCAGAGGTCTTTAAAAAGGAACGGCGATCCATCTTCATAGCCATAATAAAAACCCTCCTCAAAAGCTTTTTTGTACCCTAAGAGTACCACATTTTACCACGTTGTCAACTATCGGAATTTAGGTTTCACCATTTTATCGTACCTTAAATATAATAGCGGGACACTGCCGCTCCGCACTGCTTTTTCTGCCCGACGGGAGCGTGCACCGCCGGGTATGCTCCGCACGCCGGTTTTGGGGCAGAGCACCGCCGGCTGCAAACGCTGCACAGCAGCACCCAGTCATAGGCGGCGCGCACCGGCTTCCGCCGAATGCTGTGCGCCGGAAAATCTCTCCCGCCGCAAATCCGGGCGCTTGCGCGGGAATTTCCGCTTTTTTCGGCGCTGCTCTTGCTTTTTGCAGTCAATTGTGGTAATATTATTCGGCAGTATTGTTTTGCTGCGGAATATGCGCTCGTAGCTCAGCCGGTAGAGCATCTGACTTTTAATCAGAGGGCCAGGGATTCGAGTTCCCTCGAGCGCACCAAAAGGACGATAAATCGTTGAGATAAACGGTTTGTCGTCTTTTTTGTTTTATATTGGCTTTTTGGGCTTGTACCTATGATTATTTCAAAAATTTTAGAGGTCAGAGGTACAAAAATGAAGAAGATTCAGAAGAATGCAGCCCGGTTTGATAATCTAAAGCAAGATTTTTTGGACGATAAGAAGTATTCTGGCACAGCAGAAGCCACGTTGAACGGCTATCGGTATGATATTACACGGTTTTTGAAGTTCCTGTCAGATGAACAGTTAGCCGTGAATGAGGCAGGATTCAAACGGTATGTTATCCACTTGACGGATTCCTATCAGCACACTAAAGGAAAACGGGCTGTTGAGCGTCTTTTCTTACCAGTGAAACATAACTGCCCGGTGGGACAGATGTAATCTAAGAATGAATAGAAGGCTGTTGCACATGGTCAAATGCCAGTGCAGCAGCCTTTTTTCATATCTTGACATTAAATTTTCTTGCCAGCAGAGCCTTTTGTACCATGGCTCTTTTCAGATGGACTATTTTTGCTAGATTTACCAGAAAAGTCCATCGTTTCTTTTCGGGCTGCAATGTAAGAAACCAAGTCGTAAACCAGTCGCTTCTCCTGCTCGTTCATATCCCGGAGAACAATCTGTTCTTCTGATTCAAGGCCTAAAATATCATCGGTTGTCGTATGAAATAGCTGTGCAAGGGCTACAAGGTACTGTGCCGTTGGTGCAGAGAGTTCCATTTCCCAAGCGTTGACGCTGGCTCGTGTGACTCCTAGTTTTCGGGCAAGGGCGGACTGTGAAAGCCCAGCGTTCTCCCTTAGACGTTTGATGTTGTCCGAAATCATGTTCTCGCCTCCCTGCAATTACTTTACTATACACAAGATGATAATAAATTATCTAAAAGCGCGTAGTTTTGTTGACAATCGGCAAGGCAAAGCGTACAATTGGAAGCAGAAGGTGACAGAAAACGCGCAAGGACAAAATTTCTTGCGTTGGAAGTGACGGTATCATGAACATTTCAAAAAGGAGGAATCAACGATGAAGCACTTTGGGAAAATCGTAAAAGTTGCACTTGTCATTATGATGGTATTTTCGATGATAGGGTGTGTACAAACACCATCTATTACTGTTCCTAATGGTCATGTGCCTACAATTAGTGAAAATATCACAAGCCTTGCGCAGAGTTCAAACAGCACTGTGAAATCACGGAAATATTATTATGTAGATAGTATTGCAGAACGTGGAACGGGTAATATTGTTTCTTCAAATGGAGAAGGGGTTAGCACGGGAAGAATATCATTTATTAGGCTACATAGAGTAAGTGATGCTGCGGAACAAATCTCTTTCTCTGGAAATGTCGTCTATCCGGGAGGCAGTAAAATTAATGTTGGACAAATTTGTTGTTTGGTGACACTAGAAAATGCAGCTTACGGTGGCGTACAGTATACTTATCTAGTTTTCGGTAGCTAAAATAAGAAGAGAGGTAAAAAAATGAACGGCCAGCAGAATCAAACGATTTTGAATACATCGAGGAAAATTCTGGCATTTGTTGTAATTTGCATCGTTGTGCTATCAATGTCATTATCTGTATTTGCAGCATCAGACTACAATCGAGATGATATGGTGACTATTTCAGGGCAGACCGATTTTGACAGTCAGTATACATGGAATGCTCCATATAACATTATTGATGGAAGATTAACCTATGAATGCTTTACTATACTTGCAGAAGATGGAACAAAATGGTATGTCGCAGTTAATCCGAGACAGATGCAGTACTACCAGAACGCATTTTATGGTAAATCATTAGTGTTGAAAGGAAAGTATAAGGGAAATACAGATGACGGTACACCTGTTTTGAATCCGTGTTATCTGATTGAGGGGGAAAAGGAGCAAGAAATAAAAAATTACCTATGGAATCTTAACATCTGGGAGAATGACGAAACACCAAATTTGCAGGCTTTTTATGACATATACCGTGAACCGATATTTTATGACATACACCGTGAACCGATACAAGAAAAACGGCAAATAACGGTTCTGTCCATTTCAGAAGATGGTTCGTATTTGTCGATAGACTCTAATCCGCTAAATATAGACCAATCCAGTATATCTGCGACAGATGATGATATGGTCTATCTGTCTTATACAAAAGAACTCAACGACTCTATGAATGACCTAACCTATCAAACTTATGCAAATGAGTGCATTCAGTCTATAAATAGTGCTCTGGGATTACCCAATTGGCTTTATGGAGAAATGTGTGAAACTCGAGCAATTGACGGAAAGCAAAAAGAGACGTTTGATAATGTGACGGTTTCTTGGTCATACCACCCAAAACAAGGGCTTGAGGTAATGTATCGAAAAAATAAGTAAAGTTAACATAAACCCATCGGCAGACAATTTCCTGTCGGTGGGTTTTCTATATCAAGGGATGCACATTTTGTCAAAACAGAGTACAGCTTCCTGTAATGCTTTGTTTATAAGTGTCATGTGGTTTTGTAAGAAGTTGTGGTCTTTCCAAAATGCCAAGGGGTTCGTTTCTGAAAGTAGTCCCTACACCCTATACAAACTTAAAGGGGTATTTTTAAACGGGGTCTTATGAAAATTTGGAAAATTTTCACTTTTTCAAGCAACCTCCTATACCTATAACATTCTAAAAAGGGTGTTTGGCAACCTGATTTTCAAATTTTGTTTGGAAAACTTCTTACACCAATATGAATCTATAGGGCCGTTTTGGAATACAATTTTGGACAAAAAGAAAAACGGCAAAGTTCACAATAGAACCTTACCGTTTCTGGGAATGCTGCACAGCAGCACCGTATTATTTCTTTTGGTTTATTATTTCATAACTGCGTTCAGCAATGTCTGATAGTCACTCACCACATCGTATACCACGTTTTCATCGTTCAGTGCCTTGAAATGTGCACGGGCACAATCAATTTTCGCCTGTTCTACCGGGGTGATGTGATTGAGCTTCATGGAATCCAGTGTGCCTTTGGTTTCAGCAACAAAGTAGATGTGCTTGACTGTGCCCTCATAGAACGCAATCGCCCAGTCGGGATTGTATTTTCCAACAGGTGTGGAAATATAGAATCCATCTGGCAGCTTTACATAGACTGCCACATCACGGTTCGTATCGAGGTCGGCGGCAAAATCACGCTCATTAGTAGAATCGTAAATCAAATGGTCATACAGATGCCGCTGTACTTTCATGACGTTCGTACCGAGTTTTCCCTTCAAGGTCGGCTCAGTGAAAACGTCCGTATCGTAATGTTCATCCAGAATATTGTAGGTGATATGCTGGATGATGGCCGTTGCCTTTTCGTCATTGATGAGGGCAGCTGCTTTTAAGATGAACTCTTCCGGGTTATCCTTGAACTGATCGAACACCGCTTTTTCAATGCCGACCAGAATCTGTACAATCGCCTTGCGGGTCAGCTTGGTTTCAGCCACCAGCTTGCCAATCAGGTCATACTTGACGCTCTGACTGGCGTGAATTTTGGTCTGTGGGTCATATTTATGCTGATCCGCTTTTGCGAAAGCAGAGCCATCTAACAGAGAATCCTTGGATTTGATCTCCGTCATTTCACCGGATTCTACTTTGAAGTAAATCTTTGATACGTTCAGATTGCGGTTGAGCGAGCGAATGGACTTTTGCACCAGTTCATCTGTGTCAAAATCCACCACATAAACCGATTTCGGGCTGATTTTGTTCCAAAGGGCCTTGAACTCCGGCATGGCCAGCTTGTCCGGGTCGATTTTTAATTCCACATTGTTGGAACGTGCATTTTCAGGCAGCATGACCTTATCGCTGTAAACAGAATCCAACAAATCAATGACCGATGCTGCACAGTCTGCAACTTCTTCTGCCACCTGCACCGCATGGTTTGCATGGTCGGCATAGTACTTGTCCGTCAGCGCACCATGGCGGTCCACATAGCCACTCTGCACCAGATCAAAATAGATGGCAGCGGCGGTGTCTGCATCCACAATCTGTTCGTTGCCGTTTGCGTCCGTAAGAACTCTGCCAACAAACAGGGCAGCATCCACCTTTCTGGGACGGTTCGCAACTGCTTCGGCCAGTTCGCTTTGCAGGCCTTTGGCGAAGCTGTCATAACTTTCACTGGCGATGACAGTCAGGATATTGATGTTATGCACATCGTTGCCCGGAACATTCGCATCCATGCGTTCGCCGTTCTGGTTGACGCACAGACGCAGGCCGCGGCCAACCTCCTGCCGTTTGCGGACTTCACTGCTGCTCTGTTTCAGGGTGCAGATCTGGAACACGTTCGGGTTATCCCATCCTTCCCGGAGGGCAGAGTGTGAGAAGATAAAGCGCACGGGGGAACGCTTGGGGTCACGGTCAAGAAGAAGCTCCTTGTTTTTCATAATCAGGTCATAGGCACTGATGTCATTGGAGGTTTTCTCCCGCTTATCATCGCCTGCAACCTGATTGACAAAATGGCCTTTCTTATCCACCGAAAAATAACCCGCATGGGTATCGTGTGCAGAAATTGCTTTCAGGTAGCGGACGTAATCACCCTCGCCCAGCGAAAGCTGCATCTGGCCGACAATATCCTCGTACTCCTGCTCAAACATCTCTGCATAAATGCCGTTGTAAGGCTGGCCTGCGGCATCGTAGCACTTGTACTTGTCCACCTCGTCAATAAAGAACAGGCTCAGCACTTTAATACCCTTGTGGAACAGCTGACGTTCCCGCTCAAGATGCGAAAGGATCGTTTCCCGAATCTGGATGCGGCGCAGCTGGTCCTCGTCCACCTTGCCGACCACATCTCCGGCAAACAATCGGACACCATTCAGAAATTCAATGTGGTTATCACGGCCATCAATCTCTTTCACCACATAACCATCCTTATATTCGTCCAGATTGCCGGAGTGGTCATAGAGGTTGAATTTCAGCCCAGCGGTGCGCGTTACTTTGCGCAGGCCGGATTTTCCCTTGCAGTCGAACTGGATCGTTGCCGTAGGGTCTGCCTTGGAAAGATTGATGCTTTCCAGATAGACAAACCCATCCGTAGCGGTACTGCCGGATTCCGTAATGCCTTTGACCACGATTTTCTTAACCAGACGCTTATTATAGGCTTCCATCGCATCCAGCCGGTAGACCATGTTGTAGATGCTGTCCGCACGGTGGGTAGCCGAGTAGCGCAGGGTGATCATCGGGTTGAACTCTTTCATCCGCTCTTTGGTCTGCTTGCCCTCCACCGACTGCGGTTCATCAATAATCAGGATCGGGTTCGTCTTTGCAATAATGTCAATGGGCCGACGGGAACGGAACTCGTCCAGCTTCATATAAATACGGCGGGCATCTTTGCCTTTGGCATTGAACGCCTGCGAATTGATGATCATGACATTGATGGAACTATCCGAGGCAAAGCGGTCAATTTCCGTCAACTGTGCGGAGTTGTAGATAAAGAAGCGGATCTTCTTGCCGTACTCTTCTGCAAAGTGATCCTGTGTGACCTCAAACGATTTATACACGCCCTCACGGATAAATAAAGTCATTACCTGTATTGTAGGGTGGGTCAATATAGATCATTTTCACTTTATGCAAATAGCTTGTTCGTAGAAGCTTCAAAACTTCCAGATTGTCGCCCTCAATGTAGAGATTCTCGGTATCATCCCAGTTCTTGCTTTCTGCCGGGCAGGGGCGCAGGGTCTTGCGGATGGGCTTGTTGGCTTCCACAATGGATGCCTTTTTGCCCACCCATGTAAACTCGTATGCTTCATCTCCGTCCACAACGTCCGGCGAGAGCATCTGCTTCAGCAGTTCAAAGTTGATACCGCGCTTGTAAACCTTGTGGTCGGGGGTGCTTTTCTCCTCGTCCAACATTTCCGTGATGCAGTTAGGAAAAAGCGCGGCGATTTTATCAATGTTCTGGGCTGTCAGGTTGGGGGTCTGAAGGGGAAGTTTGTTTGACATTTTTATCCTCCACAATTTCTTGAATGGATTTTTTTGCAATTTCTCTTAAATCCGTTAAACTTAATCCGTCATATAAAATTGAGCCAATCAGCCCTTCGCAAAATAACAAGTAATGTGTTCGTTCATCAATATATTGAACGTAAACTTTTTGGTATATATCACTATGATTTTCTTGGGCATCTATACCGCCTGTGTATTCTGTAATCTGTTCGTTGGCGAACCTAGTCAACTTTTTTATAAGCGGAATCACTTTGCTGCCGTCGACACCTACATTTCCAGAAAGATCAGCAATTAACAATTCTTGCAGGGAGATCAATTTCAACTGATGCTCACATAAGCGAGTTATCATAATTCCCTTGGAATCTGTACATGTGCAAATAGACGCAATGGTTCCCATGTTACATAAATGCTCAAATTCTATAAATTCGGAACGTATTCGTTGAACGCGCTGTGTTTTGTCATCAATAATTCGTGTGACAATTGCATCACCGCTGTTCTTGGCTGCTAACAGGTTTTGATATAATTGATTTCTGTCGCTTTCCTCTTTGATCTTCTGGTTTTGCCAAACAGCCAGCAAACCAAGGGCTACTGTACTGGCATAGGTTAAAATATCGCCTGCACCCCATTTTGCATGAAATATTTCACTGGAAGCCGACTTGCTAAAAAGACATTGGACGATAATTGCAAACAAAATGCTTATCCCGGCCAACAGATAAATCCACTTGTTTCTTTCCCAATGCCTTTTTATACGTTCTTTCACTGATTCTGTAAATCCTTTCGCATTTCATCAACGGACTTTCCAAGAATTTTCGCTTCAAGATAAAATTCTTTCCACTGCAAATCTTGGTATAGATTTTCTTTTGACGCTTGTTGAATCGAAATCCCAGAAGGAATGTTTGCATGAAACAAGTTCCAAATCATTTTATTATCTGGATGCTTTGCGTTTATTTCATAAATCTTTTGGCGCGCCGCATCTTCATTAAACGGAATGGTTTGCAAAATTTTATTAATGTCGTCAATAGTTGACCGCATATCTGCTATCTCAATAGCGGTATGAACTGAAGAAAGATCATTATCCATCTTATAACTCCTCCTTTGTAAGTTGTTCCAGATTCTTTTTTAGTTGTTTCAGTTCTGCATTCATCTCTACCTGACGATTGAACTGTTTTTCTTTCCGAATCTTATTCTCCAATGCCGCAATCTGCTTTTGCAGTTTTTCACGTTCCGCAGAGCGCTGGATGTTCTCGGCAATGCTGTATGCGGCATTCCAGCTCTCACCCTGCAATCGGGCAATCTGCTGCACCAGTCCATCGTAAACCGCCTCTAAGCTCAGGCCGCTTATCGCAAGGGACAATTCTGTTTCTGGCATCCAGTCTGTATGCAGATAACGGCTTACCTTGGTATTGCTGTTCACAGATGTATCTTTACAGCCGATCCAAGCCTGCACCTTATTCTCATAAGAAAGAACAAACAGAATGTGATAGGGGATTTCACTGTCGATTTGGCGCAGAACAGCTTCATCCAGTTTTGGCCCGGTCAGACACAGCTCGAAGATCTCGATCTCTGTCACCCGCTCTCCGGCAGTGAGATTCAAGGTGGACACCGCCAGCTTGTTGCGCCAGTAGATACAGCGCAGCTGGTCTGCAAACAATCGCTTGACTGCCGCTGGAACGGCAGCGTTTTCATAGAACTTCTGTTTCGGAATCCGTTTGTTAAACTCCGTGGAGGGTGGAAAGCCCAGCATTGATCTCACCTCTTATTGTACCACAAGGAAGCAAATCAGTTCAAAGTCATCCAGCCCGGAAATCGAAGAAAGCAGGGCCGTCGTACCGCCCATCTTGAATAGACTGTCAATATCGCTCTCTTCCTTTGCATCCAGAATGGAACGGATGGTCTCGCTCAGCAATTCAGAATAGGCAGACATATTCTTTCCATCGTCCGTGGCCTGATTGAACTGTTGGCAAAGGCTCTGGTCGGGTTCGGTTTTGCCTTTGCAGAGTAGCCGTAGACGATCCAGCAGCTCTTTCGGAGAAAGATAATCGCAGACAGTCGAGCCATCCTGCCCAATATAAACCATGTAGAATGGATGCAGACGGTTTTGCTGATCCACATTGATCTCATTGTTGATGTTTTTCAGAACAAAGATCACACCCGGAGGTGCATCGGGCGTAGAGATACAACAATTCATTTTAATGATACTCTAATCAGGTTGGAAAATCAATCGTTGCTCAGGCAGAAAAGCTCAGCAGGCACGAAACGGATAAAAAGTTTTGAATTTGGCCTTCAAATAAGGTATAATGAATTTACAAACGCTAAAGATTAAGAAGCGAGCAGGTGATACCATGCCTTTCCCCCTCGACCATTACATTGAAGCTTCCCATGTGGATTACAAGGAACGTCTTGAAGAGAAAAAGCCACGCAGCTGGCTGAAATCCGTGTCGGCATTTGCCAACACCGAGGGCGGACACCTGATTTTTGGCGTAAAGAATGAGCCGCGCGAGGTCGTAGGATTGGAAAATCCGCAGGCTGTGGTAAGCAGATTGACGGAACTTATCAAAGTCCGCATTGACCCTACACCACGCTATCGAGTGCGGGAGGTCAAAATAGAGGGCAAGTCCTGCATTGATCTGGAAGTACAGGACGGTCCAGCGTATCCATATTATTATGCCTTTGACGGTTCCCATACGGCCTATGTGCGGCATGGCGACCAGTCCGAAGAAGCCACTTCACGGGAACTGAACGAATTGATTTTGCAGGGCATGAACCAGACCTTTGATGCCCTGCCCAGTTCTTATCGAGTGGGTGATGTCAGTTTTACACTGTTGGCCGCAACGTTTAAGAATCTGAAAAAAGAGGATTTCGACCTCGAAAAAGACTTGCCCTCCGCAGGATTGGTAACAGATGATGGACAAATCACGAATGGCGGCCTGTTACTCTGCGATCAGGGCGTTCTGAAACAATCCCGTATTTTCTGCACCCGCTGGAAAGGCAACTACAAGGGCAGCATTGAAGAAGATGCTCTGGATGACAAGGAATTTCAAGGTGCAAGTCTGATCACACTGCTGCAAAATGCGGAAGATTTTGTTCGCAACAACAGCAAAAACCCGTGGAGCATCCGTGGTATGACCCGCGAAGAACGCAGTGATTACCCGTATAAGGCCGTTCGTGAGGTGCTGGTCAATGCGCTGATCCATCGGAATTATCAGATTCTTGGTTCGGAGATTCATGTGGAAGTGTTCGATGATCGGCTGGAGATCACTTCGCCGGGCGGCATGATGAATGGCCGCAGGGTACAGGATATGGATATCCGGCATATTCCGTCTATGCGGCGCAATCAGGTGATCTCGGATGTGTTCTCACGGCTTGGTTTTATGGAGCGCCGTGGCAGCGGCATTGACCGCATCCTGAACTCTTATGTGGAAGTAGCCCAGAAGCCGACTTTCTACTCAGATTCGGATTTCTTTATCGTCACACTGCCGAATAGAAGTGTAGCGACTCCGGCACAGATCAGTATGGAAAGTGTGGCAAGTGGTGCGGAAAGTGCGGAAACCTCTGCGGAAAGTGCGGAAACTTCTACAGTGCTCCACGGAATGAGTACGGATGCCGAAGTGAGTGAACTTTGCAAAAGGCTGGATAATACCAGGCTGACTGCAAGTACAAAAGAACGGACGCTTGAACTTTTCAAGAGATATCGGTATCAATATCAGTTTCGCAGCATAAACGTTGCACAGCTATATGGCGTTCAGAAATCGCGTGCATCCTCTATCATCAAGAATCTTATCAAGCATGGATTGGTGACGTCACCAGAATATGGCGTATACCAATTTGTGAAGAAGTAACACCGCTATCAACAGGTGGTTTTTGAAAACCAAGCGGTGAAGCTGTTACAGCCCATGGAACGTCTTAATATAATTTGAATTATCATAATCGAAATTATATTAACCACCTGCGTAGAAATGCCCACTCCCCTGAGAACTCCTCAGACGAGTGGGCATTCTTCTTCCTATATATCAAATATACCTTTGTGGTCACTCAAATCGCCACCAAGTCGTGGATCAAAAATCATCTTTTTCCATTTTCTGGGGCTCTGCACACTTTTGCACACCGGCGGGAAGTTCAAATTTTGTCAACCTGCCCAAAATACGCCCTGAAAAGTTTACTTGACGCGATTTTCAAATCAATATATAATTGGGTTAGAAACCAATTATAGAAAAGGATGATTTCCAATGGCGCGCAGATACGACAGCAAAGAAGCAAAACGGCGGATCCTGACCGCCTGTGTCCGGCTTTTTCTGGAAAAAGGCTACACGAACACCAAGGTGGCAGAAATTTTAAAGGAAGCAGATGTTTCTGCCGGGTCGTTCCAGAATATTTTCCGCACCAAGGACGGTGTGCTGACCGAGCTGATCGGCATGATGTTCAGCAGGCAGTTCGGCGCGGTAAGGCCGCTGGCGGCAAACGCCCCCTCGCCGGTGTACCTCTACGCGGTGGAGACGGCTTTGCAGCTGGCGATGACCGAGCTGAGCGAGAATCTGCGGGATATCTATGTGGAAGCGTACACCTTCCCCGCCACGGCGGAGATCATCCACCGTAGCACCACGGCCGAGCTGCAGGCGGCGTTCAGCGCGTATCTGCCCGGGTGCGCCGAGTGCGATTTCTACGAGATGGAGCTGGGCACGGCTGGCATGATGCGCGGCTACATGGCACGGCGGTGCGACCCCTACTTTACGCTGGAGCGCAAAATACGGCGGTTCCTGAGCATGAGCCTGAGTGCGCTGCAGGTCCCCGCGCAGGAGCGCGAGCAGGTCATCGCGTTTGTGGCGGAGATCGATATGCTTGCCCAGGCGCGGAAGGTGGTAGATGCCGTGCTTGCATCGCTGTCCGTGCAGTTTGATCTGAAAGGATAACAAGGTTTGATGACAAGGAGGGAGTAACATGAAAAAATGGCTGATCGGGTGTTTGACGGTGCTGGCAATGGTGTGCCTGATACCGGGGATCGTGTTAAAAGCGGCGGCAGAAACAGTCCCGGTGCACTGCTTACGCTGTGGGAGTAGGGAGACACGTGAGATCCTCAGATACGAAAAATATGATTCGACCTATCATAGGGTTTATGTAACTGAATGCCAGAACTGCCACAACGATGGCAATATTACGCATTTACAGGTACATAGCGGCGGTACCCAAGGTCCCACCTGCACCGAGGGCAAAATCTGTAAAAAATGCGGCGCGGAATACGCCATTCCCGGTCACGTATGGAGCGCGTGGAAGCCTAACGGCAACGGCACGCACACCCGCAGCTGCACGAACTACTGCCGCGAAGTTGATACTGCAAAGTGTACCGGTGGCAAAGCAACCTGCACCGCCAAAGCGGTCTGTGAGGTGTGTGGTGGGGAATACGGCGAAAAAGACTCAAATAACCATGATCTGGTGCAGCACGCAGCAAAAGCCCCCACCTGCACGGAAAAGGGCTGGAACGCTTACGAAACCTGCTCCCGCTGCAACTATACCACCTATGCGGAACTGCCCGCACTGAAACATTATTTGGTATACTACAAAGCAAAAGACCCCACTTGTACGGAACCCGGCTGTGATGCTTACGAAACCTGCTCTCGTTGTGACCATACCACCTATGTGGAGCGGCCCGCGCTGAAACATGATCTGAGGCAGCGCGTGATAAAAGCCCCCACCTGTACGCAAATGGGCTGGGCTTACGAAACCTGCTCCCGCTGCGACTATTCTGCCACTCCGTTGCTGCCCGTACTGAACCATGATTTGAAGCAGCACGCAGCAAAAGCCCCTACCTGTACGGAAAAGGGCTGGGACGCTTACGATACCTGCTCCCGCTGTGACTATACCACCTATACAGAGCTGACCGCACTGAACCATGATCTGGAGCAGCACGCAGCGCAAGCCCCCACCTGTACGGAAAAGGGCTGGAACGCTTACGAAACCTGCTCCCGCTGCGACTATACCACCTATGTGGAGCTGCCTGCACAACATGATCTGGTGCATCATGACGCGCAAGCCGCCACCTGTACGGAAATCGGCTGGGATGCTTACGACACCTGCTCTCGCTGTGACCATACCACCTATGCGGAACTGCCCGCACTGAACCATGATTTGGTGCATCACGATGCAAAAGCCCCTACCTGCACGGAAATCGGCTGGAACGCTTACGACACCTGTTCCCGCTGCGATTATACCACCTATGCGGAACTGCCCGCACTGAATCATGATTATCAGGCTGTTACCGTAGAGCCTACCTGTGAAACAGACGGCTATACTGTTTTTACCTGCTCCCGCTGCAAAGACAGCTACACCGCAGACCCGACCGATAAGCTGGGACACCAGTTCGGTGCATGGTCCCCGAACGGAACCGGCTCGCAGAGCGCCGGTTGTCTGCGGCAGGGCTGCGTGCACACCGGCAGTACCGATTGCCGGAAGTTTACTTTCCGCACTGCGGAAGGCGAAACGCTGACCTTCTGCCCCGTGTGCGGGCAGGCAGAAAACGCCGCGCAGCTGGAAAAGATCGACGCCGCAACGGCGTGGGCGCTCAGCGGCAGCCTTTCTGCGGAGGATGTGACCGCACGGACGAACGGGGAATACATGAGTGTGGCATTTGAGACTGCCGGCAGCCTGACGCAGCCCACCGGTCGGGTAAGGCTCGCGCTGCCCGCCGGACTGCTGGAAGGCAAAAAGCTTGTGCGCATTGCCCCGGACGGCACGCAGACGGAGCTGCCTTTTGAAGCAAAGAACGGCAAACTCATCTTTACGCTGGATTTTGCAAACAGCGAGCTTCCCGTAATGCTCTTCCGCCTGCTCCCCCAGACCGCCGCCCTCTGAGCGCTTTTACAGCGCACAAACGATAGACTGCAAAATGCCCGCCCACCTGTGGGAAACCACGGTGGGCGGGCATTCTTTTATGTTATGGTTATGTGCGTTTTGCCCTCAGCCGCACACGCTGCCATCCGGGGCAAAGAACTGCACGTGCTTTTGCCACTGGGTAGGGCTGATGGTGCGGCGGTAGCAGTCGGTCAGGGCTTCCACTGCAGTCTCCGGGGCAAGGGGCGCGCAGCCCGGGCAGTCCAGCACCAGAATGCGGAACCACGCGTCAAAAAGATGCTCGGTGTAGTGGGTGTCCCACGCGCCGCAGCGGGCGTAAAAGCCCAGCCGCCGCACTGCCATGGCTGCGTCCTCGGCCTTTTCCGGCATCTCGGCTTCAATTAAAATGGCCTCGGCGGTGTCCTCGTGGGCGGGCAGCTGCGCCAGCAGCTGCGCCCCAATGCCGTGGGCGCGGTAGGCGGGCACTACGGCAAAATAATCCAGCTGGCTCATCCGGCAGCCCTCGGGACGCACCATCAGCAGATAGGCGGCAAGGGTGTCCCCGTCAAACACGCCCCATGTGTGGGCAGTGCCATCCGCTTCGCTGTTCAGGATCATGCTCAGGGGCTTCAGCTCCCCGGCAGGAAAGTCCCGGCGCATCTCGTTCAGATACACATCGGTCAGCTCCGGGCCGGTGAGCAGCCGCCAGATAAACGCAGGCTCTCTCATACGATCCGGTTTCCTTTCTGGATGACAGCCTTGATGTTCAGCTCCTTGTCCGCAAGGATCACGTTGCCGTAGCGTCCGGCGGCAAGGCTGCCGTAGTCGTTGTCCACGCCAATGCTCTTGGCGGGGGTCTCGCTGGCGGCGCGGACGGCGCTTTCCAGCGGCACGTTCATCTCCAGCACGGCGCGCTTCATGCAGTCGTACAGACAGGTGTTGCTGCCCGCAATGGTGTCCGGGTGCTCGGTCAGGGTGGCGCGGGGTCCCTTGACCGTGATGGCCTGTCCGCCCAGACTGTACTGACCGTCCGGCAGGCCGCAGGACATGGCGCTGTCCGCGATCAGGCAGACGCGGTCGTCCCCGAAGGTGTTGAAGGTGAACCGCACCATGGCGGGGTGAATATGCACGTTATCGGTGATCAGCTCCACCTCGGCATCGTGCTCCATGGCTGCAATGATGGGGCCGGGCGCACGGTGGGTGATGCCGGGCATGGCATTGTACAAGTGGGTCATGTGGGTGGCACCGGCTTCAAAGGCCTTGACGGCGGTGTCGTAGTCGGTGCAGGTGTGGGCGATGGAGATGCGCACCTCGTTATGGCACTCCTTGATAAAGTCCAGATTGCCCGGCTCTTCGGGTGCAACGTCCACCAGCTTGATCAGACCGCCCGCACGCTTCTGCAAACGGCGGAACATGGCGGCGTCTGCGCCCTGCACATACTCCGGGTTCTGTGCGCCCACCTTTTTTGGGCTGATGAAGGGGCCTTCCATGTTGATGCCGACCAGGTCAGCACCCTGACCGTTCTTGTGGGCGGCGGCCACATCCATAATGCCGTTCAAAATCTCCTCGCTGAACGTCATGGTGGCGGGGCAGATGGCCAACACGCCTTTGCTGGCCTCAAAATCGGCAATGGCCTGCAAACCGGTTTCATCGGCATCGCAGAAATCATGCCCGACAGCACCGTGGAAATGAATATCCACCAAACCGGGCAGAGCATAGGAACCGTTGGCATCCAGAACTTCCTCGCCCTCCAGCGGGGGCGCACCAAAGGCAATGCGGCCATCCCGGATGGTCAGATCCCCTGTTTTGAAGGTATGTTCCGGCGTATAAATTCTTGCATTTTTGATAATCATTGAGAAATTCCCTCTTATCAGTTATGCAGTAAGGGCTTGAGCGATACGTTTAGTCCAGCTTGGAAGCAGCTTCGGCATCCAGCACCAGGGTGAAATCCGGGTGCATCTGCAGGATAGAAGCGGGAACTTCCGGCGTGACGGGGCCGAAGAAAGCTTTCTTAATGATGTCAGCCTTGCCAACGCCGTTGGCAACCATCAGAACCTTGCGGGCCTGCATGATGGTTTTGATGCCCATGGTGTAGGCTTCTTTCGGGACCAGATCTTCGTTGTTGTCAAAGAAGCGCTTGTTGGCCTCAATGGTCTCTTTGGTCAGGTGGACACAGTGGGTGCCAAGCTCAAAAGCGGCACCCGGCTCGTTAAAGCCAATGTGGCCATCGTGGCCAATGCCCAGCAGCTGCAGATCCACGCCGCCCAGATGCTGGATGATTTCATCATAGTGGGAGCACTCGGCAGCAGCATCCATGTTGGTGCCGGCAGGCATATGGATGGCTTCGGGGCGGATGTTGACCAGGTCAAACAGGTTACGGTGCATGAAGGACCAGTAGCTTTCGGGATGCTCGCGGGGCAGACCGCGGTATTCGTCCAGGTTGACGGTGTTTACTTCCGCAAAATCAAGGTCGCCCTTGTTGTACCATTCAACCAGCTGTTTGTAGGTGCCAACGGGGGTGCCGCCGGTTGCCAGGCCCAGCACGCAGTTGGGCTTC
>OHFQ01000583.1_pt1 | contig 17531 bp, 16 predicted proteins | sample 1567581 | NCBI WGS metagenome assembly OHFQ01 (sample SAMEA3879559, study PRJEB24766) | human gut metagenome | biome: human-associated habitat; feature: feces | place: USA | collected 1985/1987 | reverse complement strand
GTGATAATCGATATTATGATAGATAGCAGTCTCCGCATATTACTTATTTAACTTTCATTGAAGCTTTGATGAAATAGAGGATTAATAAAGCGTATGCTCCTAATGCCAACACTTCTGACCAAGTATTGTTCAACCATGCTTCATTCACCAGATTAACGCCACCGAAACGCATAGCGGCACTGATTACCCCCATTAATGCACCTCCGGCAATGAAACCGGACGCCAACAGAGTTCCTTTTTCTCCTCTTTCCGTATTCAATGCTGCGTCTTTGCTGCGGGAAGTGACATACCAGTTTACAGCACCACCCACAACCAATGGTACGTTCAATTCCAAAGGAATAAACATACCCAATGCGAAAGCTAAAGCAGGAATTTTACAAAGAGTCAAAATGATAGCTAAAACAGCTCCGATACCGTATAACAACCAAGGAGCACCAACACCGCTCATCAACGGTTCGATAACTGCTGCCATTGCATTTGCCTGTGGAGCAGCGAGTGCGCCGCTTGTGAATCCGTATGTCTTGTTCAAGATAATCATTACACCGCCTACAGTTGCAGCCGATACAATTGTTCCCAAGAACTTCCAGGTCTCCTGTTTGGCAGGGGTACTTCCCAGCCAATAACCGATTTTCAAGTCGGTAATGAAACCTCCGGCCATTGAAAGTGCAGTACATACCACACCGCCCATCACTAATGCTGCAACCATGCCTGAAGGGCCTTTCAGTCCTACGGCTACCATCACTACAGAAGCCAGAATCAGTGTCATCAATGTCATACCCGATACGGGATTTGTACCGACAATTGCAATCGCATTGGCGGCTACCGTAGTGAACAGAAAAGAAATGCCGGCAACTAGAAGAATCGCTACCAATGTGTGTAGCAGATTTCCTTGCATTACATCAAAGTAGAAAAACAGTACGATGAGTATCAAAGTGATGATAGAACCGATTGCAATAATCTTCATCGAGAGATCCCGTTGTGTACGGATGATGTTTTTCTCTACATTGCCTTTACCGCCCATCTCTTTGGCAGCCAGCCCAACTGCGCTTTTAATGATTCCCCATGAACGGATGATACCAATGACACCTGCCATAGCAATACCGCCGATACCAATGCTCTTAGCGTAATATTTGAATATTTCTTCCGGACTCATCATTCCTACAGTGGATGTAATCTCCGGATTCCATGCATTCAGCACACTGTCTCCCCAAATAGCGGACATTCCCGGAATGATAATCCACCATACAGCCAGTGAACCGGCACAAATGATGGAAGCATATTTCAGTCCGACGATATATCCCAAACCAAGCACAGCGGCACCGGTGTTTACCTTGAATACTAATTTTGCCTTTTCTGCCAGCATTTCTCCGGCACTGCACACACGGGTCGTAAAATTCTCATTCCACCAACCGAATGTGGCTACGATAAAGTCATATAGTCCACCAATCATTCCCGCTATCAGCAAGGGTTTGGCTTGGCTTCCGCCTTTTTCTCCGGAGATCAATACCTGTGTGGTAGCTGTCGCTTCAGGGAAAGGGTATTTGCCATGCATATCACTTACGAAATATTTCCGGAAAGGAATCAGGAACAGAATTCCCAGTACACCACCCAGCAGGGAACTGATGAATACCTGCATGAAAGTAACTGTCATCTCTGGATATTTTGCCTGAAGGATATAAAGAGCAGGAAGTGTGAAGATCGCTCCGGCCACAATCACTCCGGAACAAGCTCCGATAGACTGGATAATAACATTTTCTCCTAACGCATTTTTTCTTTTGGCAGCTCCGGAGACTCCTACAGCAATAATGGCGATAGGAATAGCCGCCTCGAATACTTGGCCTACCTTTAATCCCAGATAGGCTGCGGCGGCTGAGAAGAGGATTGCCATAGCAATACCCCATGCTACCGACCAGAAGTTAACTTCCGGATAATTTTTTGAGGGACTCATCAACGGGTTGTATACTTCCCCCGGTTTCAATTCTCTAAACGCATTCTCGGGCAACCCGGTGAATTTGTCTTCTTCTTGTTTCATAGTTTTATAATTTGCTAATGTGTCAATTTACGTTTCCGTCTTCAAAGTAAACAAAAAAAAAGGAGAACCGAAAGATTCTCCTTTATGTAATAGTCTATTTTTTCCTACTTTGCATCTTTTGCCGTCATATCGCCTTCGATATACAATCTTACCATCTCTGTTTTGGCGTTGGTACGCAAAGTGATTGATTTCTTGAAATGTCCCGGATATTTGCCTGTTCCGTTATAAGTCACTTTGATTGTACCTTTTTTGCCCGGCATGATAGGTTCTTTCGTATATTCGGGTACAGTACATCCGCATGAAGCTACCGCCTGGTGGATTACCAAAGGAGCGTCACCGATATTAGTAAAGGTAAATGTACAACTAACTACCGGACTGTTTTCTGAGAACTTGCCGAAGTCGTGAGTTGTTTTGTCAAACTTAATATCTGCATTGGTTTGAGCAAATGCAAAACTTACCCCCATTACTAACAAAGTCATAAAAAAAAGTATCTTTTTCATTTTTCCTTCTCTTTTTTGATTACAAGTGCCAAAGGTAATGCTTTTTCCCTTAAAATATACTTTATAGAGTGCGAAATAGTATTAAACAGATTGTATTTGCTATTTGGCAAGCTCGAATCCAAGCATCATTCCGTCATAGTTATCGGCCAGAGAACTAACGGCTTTGAGTGCGGTACTGTTGCTTTTACTACCGATAAACGCCATTAATTTTAGCAATTTATCCGAGTTGAATAACAATTCCAGTGAATTAGAACTGTAATTCACTTTAGCGTGCAGGTTCAGCAATCGCAAATATTTCAAGTCCACTTGTTTGGTGGAAGCATTGTAGGAGTAAGTTCCTTTCAATATTTTCTTTCCCACTGTGCTGGTGAAAGTACTGTCTGCATTGAACGTGAAACTCATTTGCCCGTCCTTAATGCCAATCTTGCTCAACTGCTCGTTCAACTTGTTTTCCGCCATTGTCGCTGCGGCTGCACCTCCTGCTTTCATCAGCAGATTATCCGATTCGAACTCGACGGCTGAGCTTTTGTAACTCCATGTTCCAGTCATGTCGATCGTCTCAGTGTTTCCTGTAATGGCGTTCACAACTTTTGAGATGTTGTCCTTATTCAATAAGTCCGCCCATGATTGTGCCTGGCTGTTAGTTGCCGTCAGCATAAATACCACCATCAAGGTAGCAGATAAAAAATTCTTCTTCATTTTCATTTTATATTGAGATCTTTGTTTATGCTTTCTATATAATCAAGTATTTCTGTCCGTCCGGTGCGGTTTTCCGAAGAAGAAATAAAGTAGGGAGGGAGTTCTTCCCATTGTTTGCTCAGTTCACGGAGATAAGCATTGATATTCATCTTCAATCGTCCGCTTTTCAGTTTATCGGCTTTGGTGAAAATGATAGAAAAAGGAATGCCGTTTTCCCCCAGCCATTCCATGAATTCGAGATCAATCTTTTGAGGTTCCAAGCGACTGTCTATTAATAAAAAAAGGTTTGTCATCTGCTCCCGTTCAAGAATATAATCCTCGATTATCGTGCGTATCTGGTCTTTCCCTTTCTGACCGCGACGGGCATAGCCATATCCCGGAAGATCGACAAGATACCAGTTTTTATTAATCAGGAAATGGTTGATAAGCATAGTTTTTCCCGGAGTGGCAGAAGTCATAGCCAATCCCTTGCGGGCGGTCAACATATTGATAAGACTCGATTTTCCTACATTAGAACGACCGATGAAAGCATATTCGGGAAAAGTGCCTGCCGGACATTTCTTCACGTCTGTGTTGCTAATCACAAATTCTGCGCTTGTTATTTCCATTTTCTAGTCATTTGTTTCTTTGACATCAATATTAGCCCTGCAAAGGTAAGTGTTCCATTTAACATTAGCAATTCATAACCGAATTTATATCCGGTTTCTTTTCCAATCCACCAATCGGCGAGGTAACAGAGTAGGGGTGAAAGGATAGCTATCAACGGAACCCACCGATCGTTGGTTTGTCTGCGGGTAAAAAGTCCGAAAGCAAACATACCTAATAAGGGACCGTAAGTATAAGAGGCGATGATATAGATCGCGTCAATTACACTCTTATTGTTTAGAGTTTCTACGAGGCAGATGAAGAAAGCCAGTAAGACTGAAAGGGATAAATGTACCTTATTCCTTTTGCGGCGTGCCGTTTCTTCACTGTCTTTTTCCGTATTCAGCAAATCCACGCATACGCTGGTTGTCATGGCCGTCAGTGCGGAGTCCGAGTTGCTGAAAGCGGCTGCGATAATACCGATTGTAAAAAGTATCAGAACGGGTCGTCCCAGATAGCCTTGCGCTGCAAACATGGGTAAAATATCATCATTCATAGCAGGTAATGCCAATTGCATTTGTCCGGCTAATGTAATCAGTAATATTCCCAGACACAAGAATAGAAAGTTTAGCGGAATAAATGAGAATCCGTAACAATACATATTCTTCTGTGCTTCGCGAAGATTACGGCAAGACAGATTCTTTTGCATCATGTCTTGGTCGAGTCCGGTCATTACAATCACGATGAAGATACCGCTAAAGAACTGTTTAAAGAAATTTTGCCGGGATACCCAATCATCCATGACAAAAATTCTGCTGTGTTCATTGTGCTGAATGGTCTGGATAATTCCGTTAAAATCCAGTCCTAATTCTTGAATTGTAAAATAGATAATAAAAATCAGTGCTGCTATCAGACAGAAAGTCTGCAAAGTGTCTGTCCATACAATCGTTTTTATTCCGCTTTTGTGGGTATACACCCATACTAAGGCAACCGATCCGACAGCGATTATCCAAAAGGGAATATGCATCTCCTGAAATACATAAGTGTGGAGAATGAGACAAACCAGATAGAGTTTGGCTGCCGTTCCCAACATACGCGACAATAAAAAGAAAAACGAGCTGGTACGATAGGCGCGCGTTCCGATGCGTGTGCCGAGATAGCCGTATATACTTGTCAAGTTGAGTTTATAGTATAAGGGAAGCAATATATGCGCTACCACCATATATCCGAAGAAAAAGCCGAATACCGTCTGCATATATGTCATATCCATGCCACGCACCATGCCGGGAACAGAAACGAAGGTCACTCCGGAAATAGAGGCGCCGATCATGCCAAAAGAAACCACATACCAAGGAGATTTATTCTCTCCCTTGAAGAACGCTGCATTCGATCCGCCTTTATGTCCGGTGATACGGGCTATTAGTAATAATGCCGCGAAGTAGCAAATAATAGTGACAAGTATCATCATATCGACTGCAAAGGTAGTGTTTTTTGTAGGTATTATAACAATAATCTGTATCTTTGCGCCAAAATATCGATAGAACCGTAATTATTATCTATGAATCAACAATATCCTTCCATATTACTCGAAAAGGCGGTCGGTGAATTTTCCAAGTTGCCGGGTATAGGACGTAAAACGGCCATGAGGCTTGTTTTGCATCTGCTTCGTCAGGATACGGCCACCGTAGAGGCTTTCGGAAATTCCATCATGACATTGAAACGAGAGGTGAAGTACTGTAAGGTATGTCATAACATATCTGATACTGAAATTTGCCAGATCTGCGCCAATCCACAACGGGATGCTTCCACTATTTGCGTAGTAGAGAATATCCGCGACGTGATGGCGGTAGAAGCAACCCAGCAATATCGGGGGCTCTATCATGTTTTAGGAGGAGTCATTTCTCCAATGGACGGAGTGGGACCGAGCGACCTTCAGATTGAAAGTCTGGTGCGGCGGGTATCCGAAGGAGGAATTAAGGAGGTAATTCTGGCTTTGAGCACAACGATGGAAGGAGATACTACCAATTTCTATATCTATCGTAAATTGGATAGACTAGGGGTTAAACTGAGTGTGATTGCGCGTGGCATATCCGTTGGAGATGAATTGGAATATGCCGATGAAGTAACTTTGGGGCGTAGTATTGTGAACCGGACTCTTTTCACCGGAACTGTATAATTTAATATTTAGAAATTTAGAACGAACATGGAAGAACAGATAAAACGTGCTGTCAGGAATTTGAATATAGGTTATGTTTTCTTTTGGGTATTTCCGGCTTTTCTGCTTGGAGCAGGGGAGTTCGATCTCTTGCCCGTAGGAAATCTGGTAGATAATGTACAGGCTACTTATTATTTTGAGACTATCGGCATTCTGTTGACGGCACTTTGCGTACCTCTTTCTTTGAAGCTATTCAGCTTGGTGCTCAAAAAGAAAATAGACAATATGACTATCACGCTAGCACTGAAACGTTATGTGCAATGGAGCATTGTCCGATTGGGAATACTTGAAGTTGCCATTGTAGCCAACATCCTATGTTACTATTTGACATTAAGCAGTACCGGCAATCTTTGTATGCTCATTGGCTTGACGGCTTCTCTTTTCTGTCTGCCCAGTGAGAAAAGATTGCGTAACGAACTTCACATCACAAAAGACTAAAGCGCATGAAACAATCTTATCTGACAAACGAGCGCATCTATCTTCGTGCAGTAGAGCCGGAAGATATGGATATTATGTACGAGATGGAGAATGATCCTTCTATGTGGGATATCAGCAATTTCACAGTCCCTTATTCCCGTTATGTACTGCGCCAATATATCGAAGGCTCACAATGTGATGTCTTTGCAGACAAGCAATTACGCTTGATGATTGTGAGTAAATCCGATCATGACATACTAGGCACTATTGATATTACTGATTTTGTTCCGCTCCATTCGCGTGGAGAGGTCGGTATTGCCGTGCATAAAAACTATCGTCGGCAAGGCTATGCAACCGATGCGCTGAAGCTACTTTGCGAATATGCTTTCGGTTTTCTGTCCTTGAAGCAGCTCTATGCACACGTGGCAGTGGACAACGAGGTCTGTCTGAAACTATTTGCATCATGTGGCTTTACCCAATGCGGACTCTTAAAGAACTGGTTACAGGTAGAGGGATGCTATAAAGATGCCGTACTTCTTCAATGTCTGAATCCCCGAAAATAACTGAATTCCTATAAGATAGGTGATGAAAGCCTAAATGTCAGTTCAGCGTAGGCACTTGTGGGAAACGTGACCACGTTTCATACTTGCTGCCTAGCTTTTCCAAAGCCTCTTTCCACATATCTTTGGTGTCGTTTCTCATCAGATATGAGTTCTCTTCTTCGGATACCAGCCATGTGTTTTCCTTTATCTCACTATGTAACTGATTGCTTTCCCAACCGGAATATCCCAAGAAAAAGCGGATACATTCATTCACTTTATTCCCTTGCAATATATATTTCTTTATTTCTTCAAAATCACCGTTTAGGAAAAGCCCCTTACTGACAGGGATAGAGCCGGGAATTTTCTCTAGAGTATGGAGGTAGAATAAAGTATCAGTCGCTACAGGACCACCCTTGTAGAGAGGTATTTCATCCAAATACTTAAATTCCATGACAACATCATTGAGAAGCAGTGGCAATTGTTTATTGATGACCAATCCCATAGTTCCTTCCTCCGTATGATCGACCAGTAGAATTACGGATCTGCCAAACGTTGCATCGCGTAAAAAAGGTTCGGATATCAAAATCTTTCCTCTTGACGGCAATACATTATTCGATTGAATCTTAAATATGTCCAGGTTGATATTCATGCCCCTAAATTAATAAAAAAAACGGAATAACTATCGTTATTTCCGTTTTTTTTGATTTAGCAGGGTGCTTTTATGGATGTCTTACCGCAAACGTCAGGCTACCGGATGATTTTCTGCAAATAATCTCATTCTTTCATCAAGTTGTGCATATTGATGGTCTTTAATAAAAGAGGTACACGCGCGCAAACCTTCCTGATGACTTCCGGTAGTCACTAATGAGATAGCGCTTACACCGTAGTACATCAGCTCCTTGGCAAGCTCACCGCTAGTCATTCCCGGATATCCGATTGTGAAATAAAATCCGTCTGCAATAGGATCACCCAAGTCATTGTCATATACCAGATGGAACCCGTGATGCAGGAAGATATCTTTCAACTTCTTCGCTCTTTCACCATATATTTTCACTTCATTGAGGAAATTGTATTGTCCTTCATTAGCAGCTTTCAGCATGGCAGCCATAGCGAACTGTGCAGAATGACTCGTTCCGGAAGAAAGTGCATAGAGCACCCGATGAATGAAGACGGTCCCGAAAGTTCCGCCGCCGTACCGTTTTGTCAGTCCCGGATAACTTCTGTGATATAACTTGTCGGAAATACAACTTACACCGATACGTTGTCCGGCATAGCTGAACGCTTTCGAACCGGAAATCAACAAGACATAATTATCCGTATAATGAGCTACCGACGGCTGGTAAGGAGCCTGATACGGCTTGCTCAAATCCTGACGGAAGTCCATTGCGAAATAGGCCAGATCTTCCAGTACAATCACATCATATTGCGTAGCCAGTTCACCGATAATCCTCAACTCTTCATCTTTCAAGCAGATCCAACTAGGATTATTGGGGTTTGAGTAGATGATTGCGGATATATTGCCTTTCTTCAAATAACTCTCCAATTTTTCTTTCAATTTGTCGCCTCGGTAATCGTATACATCGAATGTCTCGTATTTCTGCCCCATCACAACCAACTGCTGCTTCTGCACCGGAAAACCGGGATCGATAAACAGAATCGTATCTTTCTTTTCATCACATTGGCTGCAAGTGAGGAAAGAAGCGAATGTGCCTTGCATAGAACCGGTAACAGGTACACAGCCTTCCGGGCTTAAATCCACATTAATAAATGCCTTGATAAAGTTGGAAGCCTCTTTTTTCAGTTCCGGCAATCCGTTAATATCAGGATATAGACTGGCAATTCCATTCTGTAATGCCGCAATTTCAGCTTTTACGCCTACTGCAGAAGGAGGAAGTCCCGGAACACCCATTTCCATCTTAATAAACTCAACCCCTGATGCGGCTTCCGCTTTTGAAGCAATAGCTTTCACTTCACGAATGGTTGCTTTAGAAAAATCGACAATTTGAAACTCATTTATGGTTTCATCAATCAGATGTCGTTCAATTGGTGTATTTTTCATTCTATTTTCTATTTTATGTAATAGCTGCAAATGTACACGATAATTCTTAATAAACCCACTTTTTCAGAAAAAAGATACTGAAGCTATTGCAGGTTTCAAAAAAATATCTACCTTTGCATCCGCAATCAAGAAGATTGTGATTGTCAAATGATATTTTGGTGCGTTAGTTCAGTTGGTTAGAATACATGCCTGTCACGCATGGGGTCACGGGTTCGAGTCCCGTACGCACCGCTTCTCAACCAAGAAAAAATAAAAAATCCCTCTGATTCATTGAGAATCAAAGGGATTTTTTATTACTCTCTTCTATTATTCTTTATTTCCGTTGCATCCCCATTTTACATAAATGGCTCCCCAAGCGAATCCGGCTCCAAATGCTGTGAAAATCAGGTTATCTCCCTTTTTGAACTTATTCTCAAAGTTCCAGAGGCAGAGCGGAAGTGTACCGGCACTTGTGTTGCCATACCGTTCGATGTTCACCATGACTTTCTCCGGCGGTATTCCCAACCGTTGTGTGACTGCCGCGATAATGCGTTGATTAGCTTGATGGGGAATCACCCAATCGATCTCCTCCTTACTAAGATGATTCCTTTCGATCAGAGCCTCGCAAGCATCGGACATATTGGCTACTGCATATTTGAACACGGTGCGTCCTTCCTGATAAATATAATGCATCTTGTTATCCAACGTATAGTAGGAGGGAGGACATACCGAACCGCCTGCTTTTATATGCAAGAAAGGCAACCCTTTACCATCCGTTCTCAATACCGCGTCCATAATCCCCACATTCTCCGTTGTTGCCTCCAGCATGACAGCACCACCACCGTCACCGAAGATAGGACAAGTAGCACGATCTGTATAATCTATGATGGACGACATCTTCTCGGCTCCTATTACGATTACCTTCTTATAGTTTCCCGAACGGATAAAATTAGCCCCCGTCTCCAATGCATATAAGAATCCGCTGCACACAGCCTGCATATCGAAGGCAAAAGCATTTTTCAATCCCAACCTTTCGCATACGATTGAGGCGGTTGAAGGGAAACGATAGTCGGGTGTGGTGGTAGCGACGATAACCAGATCGATGTCGTCCGGATTGGTTTTTGTGCGTTGTATCAACTGTTTGGCCGCTTTACGCGCTATGTATGAAGTACCGAGTCCCTCTTCTTTTAAGATACGCCTTTCCTTAATGCCGATACGTCCCATAATCCATTCGTCGGTGGTATCCACCATCTTGGAAATTTCATCATTGGTCAGGATGTAATCGGGCACATATCTCCCGACTCCTGTAATTACTGCGTTTATACTCTCCATTGTTTTAAATTGATTTTGCTGTTTTTTTAGAATGAGGTAATTAATCCCAAATGATAAATGCGGGCGCAAATATATAGAAAAGAGAATAAAATCCAATGACTGTCTATGTCACAGCTACCTTTTTAAATAATAAAAAGGAATATTATGCCAAATTTTTCCAAAAGCGTTAATCGTTTTCTTGTGTTTGCAGGAAGATGTGCGTGGACGGTTTTTAGTAATAAGTAAAAAGTTTTTTGAATTCTTTATTGAGTCTGTATTTTTTTATTTATCTTTGCGGCAAAATTATCCGGTAGCTCTTTGGGCGACGGGGTGATCTTTATAAATAATGAAACTTACTTCTGAACGCGTAACGACTAAGGTTTTACCTGCACATGTGACAGGTAACGGCGTAGCCTTGTCTAAAAAGCGTTGGTTGGTTGCTCAAGTTCGTATTTATCACGAGAAAAAGACAAGCGAGCGGCTAACAAAAATGGGCATAGAAAACTATGTTCCGGTTCAAAGAAAGACCCATCTGTGGAGTGATCGTCGCAAGCAGATCGATCACATCGTAATTCCGATGAAAATATTTGTACGTGTTGATGCACAAGAACAGAAAGACGTTCTTATGCTATCGGCCGTCAGCCGTTATATGGTGCTTCATGGTGAGAGCGCTCCGGCTGTTATACCCGATACCCAAATGGAGAAGTTCAAATTCATGTTAGACTATTCGGAGGAAGCGGTCAATATGAGTAATGCTCCATTGAGTCCGGGTGAGAAAGTACGTGTCATAAAAGGCCCGTTGAGAGGACTGGAAGGTGAGCTGGTTACTTTGAACGGGAAGACAAAAATTGCCGTCCGGCTGGATATGCTCGGATGTGCCAGTGTCGATATGCCTGTGGGATATATCGAACGGGTGGTGTAGTAATTTATTAATTGGGGTATATATGAAGAACTTATGTGAGCGCTCTGCCGCATAAGTTTGTAACAATCAATGTAATTTTATTGGGGAAATCATGATTATTGCTTATCTAGCAGGCATATTCTTACTATCCATACTGCTTGCCACTGTAATTATTCCGCGTATTTTATTCATCTCCTACAAGAAACGTCTTTTTGATGTTCCTGATAGCCGGAAAGTCCATAAAACTCCGATCCCTCGTCTGGGCGGTCTTTCTTTTCTTCCTGTCATCCTGATAGCCTTATGTTCTGTCACGGGGATCCGTTATTATACCAATCATCCGGTCGATATGCTATGGGCTTCCGATCTGTTCATACAATATTTATTCTTAATAGTAGGCCTCACCCTTTTGTACCTGGTAGGAGTTGCCGACGACCTTGTCGGAGTAGGCTATCGCTATAAGTTTGTCATACAGATTCTGGCAGCTCTTCTTTTCCCGTTGTCCGGTTTGTGGATTAATGATTTGGGCGGATTGCTGGGGCTGCATGAGATACCGGCTTATATCGGAATGCCGTTGACAGTCTTTCTTACTGTATACATCACGAATGCCATCAATCTGATTGACGGTATCGACGGTCTGGCTTCCGGTCTGAGCTGCATTGCACTGGGACTGCTTATTATCGTTTGTGCGCTCGTCGGCCAATGGACTCATGCTTTTCTGGCGGCAGCGACATTGGGAGTCGTCATTACCTTCTATTATTATAATGTATTCAGCGTTTCCGGCAGGAAACTATTCATGGGCGATGCAGGAAGTCTGACGTTAGGTTATATACTCAGCTTTCTAGTCCTGCATTTCTGGCAGAAGACACAGCTTTGGGACCCGTTTACGATGAACCTGAATATGGTGACCGTCTCCACACTGCTGATTCCCCTGCTCGATGTCGTGCGTGTGTTCTATTCCCGTGTCAGTGAGGGACGCAATCCCTTTACACCGGACAAGAACCACATCCACCATCGCCTGTTGCGTACAGGCATGAAAGTACGTACCGTGATGATAACCCTGCTCATGCTGTCACTGTTTTTCGTTGTCTCCAACTTTATATTATCATTCTATATCAATACCACTTTCATGCTTTTACTGGATTTGGCTTTCTGGCTGACTACTCATTTCATCATCCGTTATTTCATCATGAAACATGAAACTGCCACAGGCAGGAAATGGTATAAGACATATCGGAATTTCTTTTGGTAATCAAACACATACTTACTTTATACATACATCAACAAATAATGAAAAAGATAAACTTCGGACTTTTATTATTTATCCTACTGACAGGAACTTCCTGCATCTCTTCCAAGAAGATGATCTACCTGCAAGGAGTTGATTCATTGGCAAATCCCGCTCAGGTGATACAGCAGGACTATGAATTACGTATCAAACCGGACGACCAGCTCTATATCATGGTGAGCAGTAAGGAGCCGGAACTGCTTGCTCCCTTTGCCAATACGCAGATACTAGGCTCATCCACATCCGGTGGAGGTACGAATATCCAGGAAACCACCGGAGTCCAGGTAGACAAGAACGGAAAGATAGACGTACCTGTCTTGGGTGAGATACAGGCAGCGGGACTGACCCGTCTCCAACTTGCGGACGAAATCAAAAAACGTCTGGAAGAAGGACAATACATCAAAGACCCCGCTGTGAGTGTCCGCATCAAAGGACTGAAAATATCGGTAATGGGGGAGGTAAGCGCTTAGCATGGCAGGCGACCTGACACCCACGGCCAAACGTACCAATATCCTCGTACTTCGTGAAGAAGAAGGGAAAAGACACACCTATACGGTCGATCTTACTTCCGGTCGGGATGTACTTGAGTCTCCCTGTTATTATCTTCAGCAGAACGATGTGGTATATGTAGAACCCAACAAATCCATCAACGTGAAAGGAAGCTCCGCATTGTCATATTTGGGAGCGGGAGCAAGTATCATTTCCGTATTAGCCTCCATTGTATCCTTGATTGTCGTACTAAGCAAGTAAAAAGAAAATATGGAATATATTCAGGAAAACGAGAGAACACCCAAGAAAGACGAAGGAGGAATCAATCTTCGTGATGTCGTCGAACTGATCATAGCCAACTGGTACTGGTTTGTCCTGTCCGTTTTAGTATGCGTGGGATCAGCTTATTTTTATGTACTGACCATTCAGCCGGTCTATCAGCGCCAGGCAGTGATGTTGGTGAAAGATAAAGAAAAATCCGCTTCGGACATGTCCGCCATGCTCGAAGTGAGCGGAGGCATAACAGGAACCAGTGTCGATAATGAAATCTATATCCTGCGTTCCCACCAGTTGCTTCGTGAAGTAGTCAATCGCCTTCATCTGGATGTGGGTTATGCCAAAGACGGCATACTGCGTGATGCTCCTCTTTATGCGGAATCACCGGTAGAAGTTCATTTTATCGACCCTTACAATCAGCCAGTGTCATTCAATATTACTCCCCTCAACACGACAAAATTCCGTATATCCGACTGGAAAGTGGCGGGAGAAAAGGGCCGAATGCAGGAGCAGGACCTAACGTACAATGACACCATCCGGACAGAAGCGGGAAGAATCGTCGTGCAGTTGCGCCCGGAAAACTTGTCCGCCTATCTTTCCCAACCGATATCAGTCAGCCGTATCAGTCCGGAGATAGCAACAAACATTTACCAGTCCAAGATAGCGACCTCATTGGCAGGCGAACGTACCACGTTGGTACAGATAACCTGTTCCGATACCAATATATCCCGTGCCGACGCTATTCTGGCCGCTTTGGTGAAAGTATACAGCGAGACGATCATAGAAGATAAAAACCGCATTGCGGCCAACACAGCTAAATTCATTGACGAACGTATCTCCATTATCAGCCGTGAACTAAGTGACGTAGAAGAAGACCTCACCGATTTCAAGCAACGCAATCAGATTGTAGATATGAGTGCCAATGCCACGCAATACTTGGCTGAGAGCAGTAAAGTAAAGGAAGAAAGCGCACAATTGGAGACAGAGTTGTCTATTGCGCGGTCCATCAAGACCTACCTGGTGGATGTTACCCGCAAAGACCAGCTGATTCCGAACGTGACAGGAGTGGGAGATGTCAGTATGCAGAGCCAGATTACCGCCTATAACGAACTTATGTTGCAACGCAACCGCCTGAAAGAAAGTTCGGGCGAGAAGAATCCCGTAGTTCAGGCAGCGGATAAGAATCTGGAAGGAATGCGTGCGACAATTTCAGGCTCTATGGACAATTATATGAAAACCTTGCGTCTTCGTCTGGATAAGGCAAAAGCAGTGGAGAACCGCCTGGCGTCAAGCATTCAGGCAGTACCCAAGCAGGAAAAGATGGCATTGAGCATTATGCGCCAGCAATCTATTAAAGAGACCCTCTATACCTTCCTGCTCAACAAACGTGAAGAGAACGCCTTGCAACTGGCCATTACCGAAGCCAATATCCGGGTGGTTGAAGAACCTTTCGGCTCCTATTCACCGGTATCTCCCGCACGTTCTTCCATACTGGCTGCTGCCTTTATAGTAGGGCTGCTGATACCATTGGGAGTACAGGTCATCATCCTGCTGTTGAACACATCCGTCCGCGGACGTAAGGATATTGAAGAATACACTACCATTCCGATTGTCGGTGAGATTCCGGCACGCAAAGATTCGGAAGGAGACGATGCGATTGTAGTAAGTGACAGCAGAAACGACCGTATCTCCGAAGCTTTCCGTATGCTCCGTGTCGATCTGAACTTCATAGCGAAAGAAGCCCGTGTCCTGATGTTCACCTCTACCTTGTCCGGTGAAGGAAAATCATTTGTCTCCCGCAATCTGGCGGTTGCTTTAGCCATTTCCGGAAAGAAAGTCATATTACTCGACACAGACCTGCGCAAACACACTCAAAGTAAATTGGCGGGAGTAAACAGGAAAGAAGGGTTAAGCACCTATCTGTCCGGTCTGAATTCAAATCCGGACACTCTGATAACCGTCGGAGCTTTCCATCCCCAAGTCGATACCATCTTTGCGGGAATCATTCCTCCCAATCCGGCAGAACTGCTGATGAATGAACGTTTTGATCAGCTGATCGACGAACTGAAGAAACGGTATGATTACATCATCTTGGATAATGTCCCCGCTTTGGTGGTGGCAGATGCGGCCATCGTCAGCCGTGTGACAGATCTCACAATCTATGTTATTCGTGACGGAGTGTTAGACCGCCGTTACTTGCCCGAACTGGAACGCCTGCATCAGGACGGCAAATTCAAGAATATGTGTATCGTGTTGAATGACAGTCAGGTAGAAAAGAAGAAGTACGGCTACGGTTACGGGCAAGGTTATGGATATGGCTACGGTTATGGCTACGGCTATGGACATATAAGTGGATATTATTCAGAGGAAAATAAAGATAAAAAGTAGATAAAGTTAGGAAATCCAAGAAAGAATTAGTTCTTTTGTAGGACGAAACGATAGCTATATAAAATGAGGTTAATACAGTTTACATATAGAGGAGACGATTGGAGGTTAGCTTTGCCTGTTAATTTGCAGGAAGTCAATCTGTTGGTTGGCAAAAATGCGGTAGGCAAATCTAAGACTGTTCGTGCATTGGGGAATGTGTTGCTTTATTTGATGCAGTTGTCCGAACGAATTTCTGTATCAGATGTATTCCGGTGTAAGCTTCTTTTTGAAGACAAGGACGGTTTTATTAGCTATGAGTTTCAGCTGAGCAAGTCAAATGTTGTTTACGAGTCACTGACAGCAAATGGTGAAACCCGGTTGTACCGGAATGAGAGTGAGACTCATTTATGTGGTGAACCCATTAATCCTCCTTCCAACAAACTCACGCTTCATGTTCGTCGTGATGTATTGCAATATCCATTCATTGAAAAGATAATGCTATGGGCGGAACATGCATGTGGATTGTGTTTCAATGAGATAGAAATAGGTGGCGACAATGATATGCCTTTTTATATATTAGGTCAGAGACAGACTCTTTTTGAAATGGTAAAGTCCCTGCCCGAAGAATCAATTCAGCAAGTTGTCAGTCAGGCACATGGTCTTGGTTATCCTATTCTGCAAATCGAACTGTTGGAGCATGGAAGTAATCTGAAAATGGTATTGTTCCACGAAGAAAATGTGAAGAGTCCGATTTTTGGTTCATTGATGTCCAAAGGAATGTATCGTGCTCTCTATCTTCTTATCTATGCGCAATATATGTCTGTTCGTGAATATCCTTCTTTATTGTTGATTGATGATTTGTGTGAAGGACTCGATTATGAACGTTCAACAAAGTTGGGTAAATACCTTTTTGATTTCTGTGCAAAGCATGATATACAGTTGATAGCTACATCTAATGATACATTTCTGATGGATGTAGTCGATTTGAAATATTGGAATATACTTCAGCGTGAAGGAAGTGACGTCACTTCCATTGATATCATAAAGAATCCGGAACTGTTCAACGATTTTGCATTTACAGGTCTGAGCAATTTTGATTTCTTTTCTTCCGATTATATTGCTCGGAAGATGAAAGGGCATAATGAATAAACGTAAAGTTGCCGTATTTGTAGAAGGACAGGCAGAATATGTCTTTGTCCGTGATTTTTTGTGCAGATGGTACGATTATGATTCTACTCTTTTGGGAATAGAATGTTTTTCTCTTCGTTCCGATCTTTATAATTCAGAACCATACCCATTTGGTGATCGTAAAAGCGTCAATTACTATCAGATAGTAAATGTAGGCAATGACAGGAGTGTACTCAGCAAAATGTTGAAAGAAGCTCCTCGTTTGCAAAATGCCGGTTTTCATCAAATCATAGGATTAAGTGATATGTACAGCGATCTTTATCATGTACAAACAAAGGAAAGATGCATTGATGTTGCTGTGAATCAGAAATTGATAGATGAATGTCAAAATAGCCTTAATGCGTCTTCACAGAGGGATTTATTAAGTTATCATTTTGCTATAATGGAGGTTGAAGCATGGATCTTAGGGATGTATCAGTTTCTTCAACAGATTGATTCAAGTCTGACTCCGCAATTCATCATGTCAAGATTACAAATTGATATTACTGCCGATCCGGAAATATCCTTTTATCATCCGGCTAAAGTCCTGGATGAGATATATCGTCTGGCAGGGAGACAATACGGTAAACACCTTAACGAAATAGCTTCCATAACTTCGCAGTTCAGTAAAGATGATTATGCCCGTTTGCTTGCATCCGGTCATTGCAAATCATTCAACGAATTTATAAAAGACCTTGTTGCTGAAT
>OHFQ01000580.1_pt1 | contig 17612 bp, 15 predicted proteins | sample 1567581 | NCBI WGS metagenome assembly OHFQ01 (sample SAMEA3879559, study PRJEB24766) | human gut metagenome | biome: human-associated habitat; feature: feces | place: USA | collected 1985/1987 | reverse complement strand
GAATAGATAAAGATTCAATTGTTTTTTGGACTTCGGACATTAATGAAAATATTTCTGCTGCCAAGGTATTAAACGAGTTTTTATATGATTTTTCTAAAGGAAAAAAGATATTTTTTCATGGTTACAGATTGCCGGAAGAATATCTTTCTCAAATAGTTGATACAAATGTAATCTTAGAAAAATCAGAAATCATTAATGACCCATTTAATATTTTTTTGAGATTAAGCGATGCGAAAATAAATATAAATCATTTTGATTGTGCGTGCGAGTCAATGATATATTATTTTGATAATAAGGTTAATTGGACGGATTTTTTAGCAACATCTATCATTAGTCAGCCTCAAAAATATATTAAAGAAGGAATATTAATAGCCTATTTTGCTTCTGTGGACCAAGGGGCAGATTATTGGTTTGAATGTAGCAAGGATTACAAAGAAAATGTGTTGATATTACTCCGCACTCTAACGGCATTAGGATGTAGAGTAAAACAAGTTTCTCATTTATCATTTCCATATAATTAGAGCGTATCAGATGAATTTTTGGAAAAAACCAATTAAGGTGAGATGAGATGGAATATTTATTATTTGAAATACTGTATCGAGGTTTAAACTATGAGAAGATGCGAACCACTAAACACATAAAAAGCAAACAGATAATTGAACTTAGAAAACATATGGCACTATTGAAAATGGTTTTGCACCTTGTCAATGCTATATACTATAAATTAGGAAATGATTATTGCAAAGCAATAAAAAATAACATTACATCAATAATAAAAATTGATCCTGAATATGCCGTAAAATATTATCACCCTTTATTTATTAATGATAATGCTGATTTGAAATCACTGAAATCAAAAGTGCTTTCCATAGATGAAAGCATATGCGACGTTGATGATGTTATCAGCTCGATAAAATCATCAACGCAGACCCAAGAGGACAAAATTGAATCACTTGAGTCATTGAAAGAAAGTATTAATGAATACATTTCTGATGTTATGATTATTGACCAAAATGCGGCTGATGCTATCAATAAAAGCAAGAATGATTTTTATGATAAATATGAATACCTGAAACCGGATATTGAAAAAAGCTGGTTGGAAGAGAAATGGGATAGTGCTTGTGAGTGGTGCAAGGAAAATTGGCAGTCAATAGTTTGAATTTGACGATAAGAGTAAATGTCAGGAGCTTTCATTTCTTGTTCTTAAGGATATTACCCTCAAAGCTTTTATCGAGGCTTTGTATTACGGATTAAAAAAATCCCCGGATTATGAGAAATGTTTCGAGTTGCTTGAGCAATATATCAAAACCAGAAAAGAACTTCAGGTGCTGTATACGGCAAAGGGCAGCTATAATGTGATAGATTTTACAACAGATGTTGTGAAAGACGGCGAAAAGGCCAAAATTTATAATGCAGAGCTTGATAAGTTGGGATTTGTAACCTCAAGCTGCGTCCTGTTTACGATGAATGAGGAGATCAAGCCGTCTTATTTGTTTAAAAAAGAAGAGAACAGCTATATCTTAAAAGAAAAGGATACGCTTGAATATAATATAAGCACCCGCAGACTAAATGTTATTGAATCCTCTGTGATAGATATTATTCCGCCGAATGATATGCCTCAAAAGGATAAATCATCACTTCTCGATGTTATCATTCCTACAGTGCTTTCTACAGGTGGAATGCTGGGTGCACGTTTACTGATTATGAAACTTGCACCGAGTGCTTCATCTATGGGTAATACTATGCTTCTTATGTCGGGTGCAATGGGAGTAGTATCTTTGGTTACTTCATTCTACAGTTTTATGAAAAAAAGGACCGACTATAAAAAGAACGTTGAGGAATGGAAGAACAACTATGAGAACTACATTGCCAGAATTATCAGAACAATAAAAGAATGGCAGGAAAGCGATATTGTATATCTGAACAGCGTGTATCCGAATATGGATACATTGTTTAAGAATACTGCCGAGATCAACGGTATTATTTTTTCAAGATCTCAGAACGATAATGATTTTATGAAAATATCGCTTGGCACTTCTGATGAGGTAAAGCCGCTTTTTGAGATCAAAAGCGAGAAAAAGGATAATATCTTTTACGATATTTATTACAAAATGCGTCGTAACAAGGATGAGATCGAAATAATAGTTCCGACAAAGAAAAAGAACAGAAAGCTGAAAAAGCTTTCTCCCGAGGAAATAGCTGAAAGGGAGCGAAATAAGTTCCTCCTTACCGACTTAGCGTACAATTTTGCAAATAAAGGCGTGGACACTAAGAATGATAACGAGGTTATCGGATTTAACTACCTCAGAAGTGACAGTGGTAAAAAACCGCCTTTGCTGATAGATTTGAAAAACTGCGGAGCCTTGGGCGTTATATCAAACGATGTGCAGACGTCCCATCGCTTTATTCAGCACGTCGTTTTTGAATTGGCATATTATCATTCGCCAGAGGATCTGCAATTTGTTTTCTTTTTCGATAAAGAGGACAAAATTGAGAAACAGAATGAAATACTGAAAAACTATAAGTATCTGCCTCATACGAATGAACTGTTGGACGGAGTTTCTCAGTTTGTATTTGATAAGGACAGCTCTGGTATAGTTTTCGGACAGCTTCTCAGTATTATGAACAGCCGCTCAAACAATAAAAAAGAAGATTCCGATGATTCTGTATCAGACGGTAAACTCACACAGATAGTATGTGTGGTTTTCGATGATTATGATATAAAGGAAACAGGTTTTTCAAAGTTCTTGCCTGAAGTTCCAAAAGAGGGTGAGCCTTATATCAATTTGCTTGGACTTACTTTTATTTTTATTCAGCCTGTAAAGGATATGCTTCCGAAATACTGTGGAAATATCGTCAATATCGACAAAGAAAATGAAAAGGAAAGAAAAGTGAGCCTTAGATATAACGTTCTTAGCAGAGAAACCTTAAATGTTTTAAGCGAGGACAAGGGCGATAAGAACAAAGCAAACGATACCGATAAACTGATAGAGTACAAATATTTTCAGAACAGATATATGTTCGGTTCAGAAAACTATGACGATAGATTTAGCCTTGCGTTCAGACAGCTCAGTGCAATTTACTATACCCGAATTGCGGAAAACGGCAAAGTTCCCTCTATGGTTACTTTGTTTGAGCTATACGGATATAATTCCGAGAAAGTCGAAAACGGCGAAGTAAAATCAAGCATACGAAAGAGCTGGGAGGATATTGATAGAAATGACGTGACAAGAAATCTTCGTGTTCCAATCGGTAAGCATGAACACGGCATAATGTATCTAGATCTATACGAAAAGGCAGACGGACCTCATATGCTTGTTGCGGGAACTACTGGTTCAGGTAAATCCGAAACAATAATTACATACCTTATAGGACTGTGCATGAAATTCTCACCTATGGATCTAAATCTTATGCTTGTTGATATGAAAGGCGGCGGCTTTTCCGATCGTTTGGGAGATCTTCCGCACTGCGTCGGAGTAGTAACAGATACGGCGGGTGAGGACGAGGGAACATCCGCTGCGTATATGCTAAAGCGTTTTCTTGAAACGCTTAATGCTGAAATAAAAAGGCGTAAATTGTTGCTTTCAAGTTTCGGAGTTGATAATGTTGATTCGTATATCAGAGCATTAAGACTTATCAGAAAAATAAAGGAGCTTGAACCCGACGAGGAGAACAGTGAAGAAATCAAAAAGCTTAAGAAGAAACTTAACAATAAACAGCAAGAAATTTTGAGTAAGGATCTGAGTGAGCTTTCACCATTGTCGCATCTTGTCCTCGTTGTCGATGAATTTACTGAGTTGAAACGTTTTTCAAGCGAGAGCAACGATGTCGATTTTATTGCTGAGATAACGACTATTGCTCGTGTGGGACGTACATTAGGATTTCATATCATACTTGTGTCACAGAATATCGAGGGAGCTATAACCGATGATATCCGTGTAAACTCCAAAGCAAGAATATGTCTTAAGGTAGCCACAAAACAAGCCTCAAAGGAAATGATAGGAACTCCTGCCGCCGCTGCTCCGACTATGCCCCTTAACGGACGAGCTTATTTGCTTGTTGGAACGGGTGCGAGATTTGAGTATTTTCAGTCTGCATACACTGGAGCTAATAAAAATCTCAATATTGATCCGGCAGTCATTGTTACTCAAGCAACAAATTCAGGTAAATTCAACAACGGATTCTATTCCTCCAAAAAGGACAATATTATAGAGAAAAAACGCAGTGAAAATGTTAGTGAGCATGATACTCAGTTGGCTTATGTTGTTAAAACCATTATTGAAATAGGAAAAAACATGGAGAAACCTCGTCAAATATTTTTGCCACCTTTGCCGGGCGTAATTACGGATAAAACAGATTGGGAGGGTTTAAGTTGAGCAGAGAAAAAATTCTGTGTACTTTGGGCAAATTCGATATACCAATAATTCAGATGCAGCCGACTTTTATCGTTGATCTGCTGGATTCCAATCTGATTTTGTTCGGTTCTGCTATGAGCGGAAAGACGACTTTCATTAAAAACCTTGTCAATATTCTTCATAAACAATATGACGAAGATCAAGAGCAGATATTCATTCTTGATTTTGGCGGAGCTTTGTCAGAATATCGCAGCATGCCATTGGTATCTGCATATTTTGATAATTCCAACGAGGAATATGTGAAACGTGTTTTCAAGGTAATGGATAACATATTAAAAGACAATATCAAGACCCTGAACGGTAAAAACTACAGAGAAACTACAGAAAATCAGCCTATACATACAACTTTTATTATCGACAACGTAAACGCCTTTATAGATGAATCCAGATATACTGCATATCAGGAAAAGCTTGCAAAGCTTTGCAGAGACGGTCTGTCAAAAGGAATTACCATTGTGGTCACGGCGGGAGAAACCAAGGGATTGAATTCATATATGGGCAGTTTTAAGCAGAAAATCGCATTTGAAATGCCGGCAGACAAGTATGCTGACATATTCAATGGTAAGGTCGACGCTATTGGTAATAATCCTGGTCATGGTTTTGCAAATGTAACAGTAAAACCGGAGGGTATTACGGGTACGTTTCGTATGAATCTGCCGTATGAAGTGCAGTGTTTTAAAGCTCAGGCTCTTAATGAAATCAGTAATAATGATAAATCGCTGCCATTTCAGACTGCATTAAGAAAAAAATTCGATTTTGATATTGATACACAGGAATATGGAAAACACGTCAAAAAATATTTGACATTTCCAAAAGAACTGAATAAAGATGACTATATACGCCTGAAACAAAAAACGAATATTGAAGAACAAGTCAAGTTTCCTGTAAGTGTAGGTCTGGATTATGTAGATTTCTGTCCTGTTACAGTCGATTTAGGGAAATCCCATGTAATTGCAATTTACGGTAAAAAAGAATTTGGAAAAACAAATCTTCTTGAATTATTGATCGAAGGGTTGGTTGAACAAAAAGAAGATATACGTCTTGTTTTTTTTGATGACGGACGAAATCAGCTAAACAAGATATATGAAAAGTATGAAACGGTTCGTAACTGTGTTTTGATAAATAAGTTTGATAAAAAGGATCTTACATTAAGGGACGGAACGATTGTAAACAGAAAGCTTTCACCTCTTCAACAGTTCTATTTGTATCTTAATGAAAATTACATAGAACTGGATAAAAAGTTTCTTGCGGGAATGTATGGAGTCAGTGAGAACTTGAAAAAAGAGTATGAAAATATTCCCGGCTGCAATATGGATGAAACTCCTTTTACAGTATTCATTATCCAGAGCAAGCTGATATATTTAAACACTCCAGAAGGAAAACGTTTTATTAATTCAATACTTCCGCAGCTTGCCGCAGTGGCAGAGGAACGTGAGTTTTTATTCATTTTTTCAGATGTTCAGAAAATAAGCGACGGAGAGCAAAATTCGTTTTTTAACAATAATATTTCCACTGCATTTTTGCTTGACAATGTAGCTGAATTTGCAGGTGAAAGAGGTCAAAAAACTATCTTTGGAAACATGGATGTAAAAACTCTTAAAGAAGATTATGCTCGCTGTGAATTAGGCGACGGGTATTGTTATGACATTGAAGCAGATAAACTTGTAAAACTGAAATTTATTAAATATTGAAAGGAGCGGTAATTATGGCAGATTCGGCTTTTGTATTGGCTGATATTGATAAACTCGTGCAATTTGAGAAAAAAAGTGAAGAAGCGATCAAAGAATTTGACGCTATAAAGGAGAAGTTTAACGATATAAACACTACACTTCTTAAAAAATGGAAAGGGTGAGATCTGATTTTAAAATTGGAGCATTTAAAATTCCCGAAATTGCAGTTGCAGATCTACCTCAAATAAGGAAAGCTGACGTTGAAATAGGCAGTTTTCAGCCTCCTGTGCAGCCAAAGCTTGATATTAAGCTGAATACCGTGCCTGACGTTGAAGTAAAGGGTTTTGAGAAACCTGAATTTGAAGCGGTTAAGTTGCCTGTGATCCGCAAGCCTGATGTAAGTCATATAGAGTTTCATGCTCCTGAAAAACGGGAGATTAAGCTTTCTGCTGTCGCAAAACCAAGTATTAATGTCAAGCCATTTAAAAAGCCGCAGGATATTAAGACAAAGCTGCCTGAGTTTCCGAAAGTGAATATAAATATAGGAAGCTTTACAAAACCTCAGGAGATCATACCAAAACTAAATGCAAAGGTAAAAACATTTAAACCGATAACAAATTTTAAGAAACCCGAATTAAGCCGACCTGAGCTGTCTGATATAAAAGTTTGCAAAGGTTTTGAAACAGGAACAGAAGCACAGGACATACTTTCCATGCTGAATAAGGAAACTACATTATGAAAAACAACGAAATAATGATATCCGCAAGATTAGTGTGTTTGTGACTATTGTCATTGTTGTCGGTATTGTTATATTGAGTATTTCAACATTTGGAACGGCAATTCCAGTAATTGCTGTTGGTGTAGTTGGAGCAATCGTAGGCATTTCAGGTCAATTAATTAGTGATATTATTTCATGTGCGATAACAGGCGATTGGGATGGTAACTGGCAATCATATATTGGATCAGCGATAGGCGGTTTTGCTGGCGGTGTTTTATTATTGCTTACTAATCCAATTGCTGCTTGTTCAGCAGAGGCGGCAATATCAACGTTTTTTGGCGAAAATCTTGAAAATATCACTGGGGGACAAAAACGATCGACTTTTGAAATATTATTTGATACTGGTTTAAGCACAGGAACAGCGGCTTTTTTTAGTGTTGCTTTAAGTAAAATTACTGGAAAGCTTTCAAAAACTCTTTCGAAAAAAATTCCGGTGTTCAAAAGACTTTCAGGCATAAATAGCTATGATGCTTCATTTAAAATGGTAATAACAAAATTAAAACAGGGAAGTATTAAAAAATTTCATTATAAAACAATTAGAAATGGTGTAATTTCAGGACTTTCTGGAGGTGCATTGGAAAATATAGCAAGTGGTTTTTTTGATGAGATTAAGGAATGGTATGACGAATGGAGAGAGTTGTCACAAAATTAATAAGAAATGAAGAAGGTCTGATCAATGAAATCAAAATCGAAATTTACTGTGAAGATACCGTCAGAGATTTATAAAGGTGAAGTTTTTATAACTGCTTTTTTCATTGTTTTAAACGTAATGTATACGATTTTTGGTAATCCTCCGCATTTCCCTATGTATATTTCAACAATATTATTCGTTTTTATTCCAATAGCTATTTCATTATTGTGGATAAGAAAATTAAAAATTGTAGTAAGTGGCAGCAAAATAACCGTTAGGAAGATTTTGGGATTCAAATATAGTGTGGATGTTTCAGAAATAACAAAGATAAAATGGATAATTAATGATACTAGATTAGGGGTTAATGAAAAAATTTTAATTTATGTGAACTCTGAGCATTTTGCTGTTGAAACTCTTATGGACGGATTTGAAATAATGTCAGAATATCTTTTGAAAAATGTTGATCCTGATAAAATAATTTATATTAATAAAAAATAGGACATTTGGCAATAAAATAATCGGAATATGTTGTGCGTATTGACGGCGATGTCGCTGACGCTATTAATAAGAGCAAGAATGATTTTTATGATAAGTACGAATACTTAAAACCGGAATGCGAAAAGAGCTGGTTGGAAAAAGCTAAAGAGTGGATTGATTCAGCTTGTGAATGGTGTAAAGATTTATGGAATAAAATTATAGATTTTGACTTTTTTAATTTTATAGGCAAATTAATTCATAGTGAAGGATTTAGGAATTTCGTAACCTTTGCAGTTGGAATATTTTATCAGATAGGTGGTGCCTGGCTGATAAAGAAAATTGCGGAGTTAGGAACAATCGCTGCAGTATTTGTGAGAAAGCATCCGATTTTGTCTTCATATATGAAGGAGAAGAATTTATAATATGGTCATGGAAGGGCGACTATATGAACCTTGGAGCAGGCGCTGAAACAGGTATTTATCAGGTGAAAGATGGAGAATTTGATGAGTATGGAAATTATATTATGGAAAATGGTGAATACTCATATCTTTATGCCGAAGTTAACAGAGAATATTCTGTTGATATGACTCTTGAATTATATCATGATTCTAATGGGGATGGAATCTTCAGTGATGATGAGCAGCTGTATAAACATGAACCAGATGAATTACAATGGTGGATAACGGGATTTGATCCGTTGGTTCAGAATGTTAAAGCTGAGGATCTCCAAGCCGTAACTACTATAGATTTTTCGAGCTTTGGAGAAAACAAAGATATAATGTTAGATTCTTTCAGAGAATTTAATGCAGGAGAAGTCGAATGGGATATTCCAGAAAAAGATTCGGGTTCATACATTGTAACTCTGACTTGGTAAGGAGAATATTATGTTAAAATTTAAAAACTTGCTTTGCTGCACAATGTCCGTAATATTGATGTTAAGCCTAATGTCCTGTTCTGTTGTAGAAAAATTGAACAGCCATTATGAAGGTGATCTCGCTATTGATCAGACGGAGAATGTGAGTGTTTCAGAAATAGTAATAAAGGCTTTGGAAAATAACGATGCGGACGCAATCAAAAATCTGTTTTCTGTTCGTGCCAAAGATCTTTGTCCGGATCTGGATGAAGGGATTGGATATATGCTCAGCATATATGAAGGCGAATTTGTTGAAGTTACGCAGAATAATTCAAGCTCAAATAAATATTCGAGCGGTGGTGAAAGATGTATTGTTTCTCCGGTATGCGTTTTTAAAACAACAGAAAACTACTATAAGCTTACTTGGAATGCGTGGACGATAAATGAAAAAGATAAGGAAAAAGAAGGAGTCTACAGCATGAAACTTCAGATTTGGCCGGATGCTGGACTAGATCAGGGAGGTGAAGATCTTTTTGTTGCAGGGGTAGTGTATCCTGCTAATTCCGAGGAAAGTGATATGGCGTTTACTCTTTGGAAAAACATTTATCAGCAAAAAAATCATGACGATCGCATAGAGAGATTTCGTGAGCTGCTTTCTGACAATATGCTGGCTTCAGGCGTAACGGACGATGAAATAGATCGCTTTTTTGATTACTGTCAGCCAATGCGAGAACTTCACGAAGGCTGGACGGAAATTGATGATGGAAATATCACCGTTTATATTACGTCCATGAAAAATGATACTCCGATATGTTTTTGTTTTAGACTTGACAAGGAACAAACGGATAAAATATCTTTTCTAAAATTTGCCGAGATAGACGATGAAAAGACTATCGGTGATTATAATTTATCGGAAGAAAATGCGGGAATTTATTTGCCGGATTAATGGAAGTGATTAATTATGAAAAAACTTATACTATCCGTTTTGCTTTTTTTACTGGTGGCGAGTTCTACAGGCTGTACTATATTAAACGATAGCCAAAGTTCAATAGAAAATGATGATAAATTAATTATCGATCAAACCTCAACGAAAAATACTTCGGATGTTCTGATACAAGCCTTGGAGACCAACGATGCTGAACTTTTTAAAAGCGTTTTTTCAGAGCAGACTTTGAAATTACAGCCTGATATTGATGAAGGTATCAAATACATATTTAATATATTTGAGGGTGACAATTTAGAGATAGTTTATGAAAATCAGTCATCAGAATCTTTTTCTGATTTGCAGGCAAAATGTGTATGGTCGATCTGTGTAATTAAGACTACTGAAAAATGCTATTCATTAACATGGACTGAGTGGGTACAGCAGGAAACTGATCCGTCTGCCCAAGGCGTATACAGCTTGATTTTTGAAGAATGTGAGGAAGATCAGAGAGGAGCAGGCGGCGGAGATCTGCTTGCCGGAATATATTACCCCGGATGTGAAACCGAGTCTGATATTTTAAACACATTTTTCGGGGCGATGCATAATAAAGGCCGAGAAGAGCTTGAAACTATATTTTCCAATGAGTTTCTGGAGGATCCGGAAGCTGTAAAGAATATGGATAAATTTATAGAACGATATACTCCTTCATATTCTAATTTGTTAGCCGCATGGGAGGTCAATGATACTATTTGCATTCAACTAAGGCGTTTCGATGCTTTTATTTGTCTGCATTTTGATAATAAACAGACAGATAAAATATCATCTATTCGAGTATTTGACAGTACAACTGAAGATGAAGAAAGCATATCACAATACGATTTTAACCAAGATGAAATGGGAATTTATTTTCCAGATTAGTCAAATGTATCTTAATAAGTATCAATTAGAAGCTCACATATATGTTTATAGCGGAAGCAAATATGAATATCTTGAAGCTAACAGTGCAACCATGATTTATTAAGAAGACGTTGTTGATCAATTGGAAAGGATATGAAACTGTCACGGCTTTCAGCAAGACTGTTTCGTGTTGATGAGCGTGGGTGGCAATTGAAAGGTGGTGAACTTATCTTAGAATAATTAATATATAAAAGACAAATATTGTGAAAAGGAGTTAATAATATGAAAACAACAAACTATCTCGCCGGACTAGCGGCAATAACAATGACATTCACAGGCGTGGCTGCGCCAATATCAGCTTATGCCGATGATATCTCTGTATCATCAAGCGTGGATTATGTAACATACGGCAACTTTGTGTATATCATAAAAGCTGATAAAACTGCTGAGATAGTAGAGTATAACGGCAAGGAAGAAAATGTCGATATCCCTGCTGAACTCAATGGATATACGATAACAGGTATAAGCGGTTGGTCGGGTAAACCTACAAATTCTCACCCTTTGGGTGCCATAACTGGTGCTTTTAAGAACAACAAGACAATTAAAACCGTAGTCATTCCTGATACAGTAAAATATATCGACGATGAGAGCTTTTATGGCTGCACTGCCCTTGAAAGCGTGACGTTTGGCAATGGTGTTGAAGAAATAGGCGATTATGCCTTTGAAAACTGCACTTCACTTTCCAAGGTATACATACCTGTAAGTGTAAAGAAAATAGGCGCTGAGGCTTTTGGTTATACTTTCGGCTCAGAACTTACACTTAATAAAAACTTCTCAATGACCTGCGCTAAGGATAGCGCCGCTGAAAAGTATGCAAAAGAAAATGGTATTACATATGACACATATCAGGTAAAAATTGACGAGCTTGCCCTTTCAGGTATTAAGGACAAGGAGTACACAGGTAAGCCTGTTACTCAGAATATAGTCATCAAAAATGGAAATGTTGTGCTTGATGAGGGTACTGACTATACTGTTTCTTATTCCGCAAACACAAAGGTAGGTACTGTTGAAGTCACCATAACAGGAACAGGCTCATACACAGGCGAGATAAAGTCAAGTTTTGATATACTGCCTGCAAAACAGCAGATACAGAAGCTTGAAACACGCTTCAAAGGCTTTTTCATAGACTGGGCGCAGAAAGGCTCTGCAACAGGATATGAGATAGAATATAGCACAAATGCTGATTTTAAGGACAGCACGGTTAAAAAGCTTACCGCAAACAAACCTGACACCCTCACCATAAGCGGTCTGACAGCAGGAAATAAATATTATGTTCGTGTACGTTCCTACACAAACGTTGGCGAAAAGGTATACTATGGAGCATGGTCAGACAGCAAAAATGTTACCGTCGCAAAGTATGACATTACAAAGTCAGCTATCTCAGGTATTTCTACAAAGACATACACAGGAAAGAATATCACGCAGAGCGTAAAGGTAAAATACAACGGCAAGACGCTTAAAAGCGGCACAGATTACACAGTTTCATATTCAAGCAACAAAAATGTAGGAACAGCCACAGTAAAGATAACAGGCAAAGGACAATACGGCGGAACTGTCAGCAAGACATTCAAGATAAACCCTGCCAAGCAGAAGATACAGAAGCTCACAGAGAAGTCAAAGGCATTCTTTATTGATTGGGCGCAGAAAGGCTCTGCAACAGGTTATGAGGTGCAGTACGCCACAAACTCTAAGTTTACAGGCGCAAAGAAGCTTGATGTTGCAAACAACAAGACCGACAAAATGACGATTTCAAAGCTTTCGGCAAATAAGAAATACTATGTTAAGGTACGTTCCTATACGCTTGTAAAGGGTACTAAATATTATGGAGAATGGTCGGCTGTTAAGAGTGTGACAACGAAGAAGTAATATGCTTATAAACCACAACCAAAATATGCTTTGTCTTGATGAATTTGATATACTTGAACTGCGTGAAAAATGCAGATGAGTGTGATTATCTTTTTGTTGTTTCGCCTAAAATTGAAACAAAGATATGCACTAAATAATGAACATTATACAGCTCTTAAGATAAGAGGTCACAAACATTTGTGTAAAGACTGTGGAAGTATTTTTGTTGACAGATTCAATACACTTGATCTTTGCTCAAAAATGACAAACAGACTTAGATGTAAGATCCAGCAATTATCATTAACAAAACCATTTAAGCATATTGCAAGAGACGGGAAAGGTTATTCATTTGAAATTCTAAGAGGAAAGGTTCTTTATGGTCAAGCCTATAAAACCAAAGCCATTTTTTCGTATAATAAATTTTCGCCGACAATACACTATGTAACTGATCCTTCGAACCGCTCGTTATTAAATATGATTCAAAATCTTATGAATTCGTACAAACAGTTATCAGGAGCCGATATTGATAGGTTAAAATTAGGACTGTTCTGAATAGAATAAGCTGCCACAGATTTTTCTGTAGCAGCTTATTTTTGTTTATGCTATTCCTTCTTGCGAAGATATCCATCATCATATTTCTTAGCTATATGCTGTGCAGCTTGCCAATCGTCCCATTTGTCTACAGCCTTATCCCAAATTGTCATATATTACAACATGTTTTCTGAAAAAGTTTACATTTATCAACATGGAAGTCGAAATAGCCGCCACTATTAACACCAGTTTGCAGAACTATAAAATCTCAGCTTTCCGTCCTTGTCCACGTCATAATTATATACTGACATTTGGTTTTTGAAAAATCTGTCCTTGAGATATGTGCCTTTTAGTTTGCATAGATACGAATATTCCTCGCTGTTCTCAGGCTTGCACTTTTCAAAACCGATTCTTTTCCGACGTGTATCAAACCATTTTTCATCATTCTGTCCGCCAAGACGTTTGTACTCGTCATAAGTCCTATTCTTTTGTATCAACAGTTTATCGTTTTCTCGATACTTCTTGGGATATATGGGGAATTCCTTTTCATCAAAGTCTGTTGTAACTTTCCAGCTATCCTCATTAACAGGATACACACCTACCACTATCTGCCTGTAAAGTGCTAAAACATATTTTGCATACCTTGTACGCCTTATGTTTATATCCCAAAAGCCCCTTGCTGAATCGTATATAAAATCTTCCCTTTGCAAGTCGGCACATTTTTCCTTGTACATAAGCGGATAGCTTTTATTTATTGTAATGAAAACAACAGGGATATTTCCACAGTATTCTTTGAAATCCACTTCTCTTATGGCAACATTATCAAGAAAATCCTGCACATTTCTCGCTTTCGTTTTATATCCGTCAAGTGCGTGAGAGTGCTTTTCAGCATTGCTTGCATGACCATTAGAAATATTGGTGAGCGTTTCAGGAAAAATGTAATCATACATATTCATAAGCGCAGATTCGCACATAAATGCTTCATTTTCGGTCAATCCCCATTTTATTATGACCTTTTCAACCTTCCCGCTGCTTTTAATGATAGTTTTTATTTTCTCAGATAATTTGGAATAATCGACATTTCTATCTCCGTTTTCTGAACGTATAACTTCTAACAGCTTATCAGCGTCGTTTTCGTGACAAAACACTCGTCCGCCTTGCCCTTTGCCGATATAAAAAGGCTTTCCATTATCGTCTTGCAGCATATAAACATAAAACCTGTCTTCCATGTTCTCGCCCAAGGTGTAACTAAGTCTTGTGAGTTCGTCATTCCGCTCGCTCAAAGCCTATCCCCTCTTTCCATACGTCTTATGAACATACTTATCCAGCCATACCTTGTCATCATGATCGCTGTATTCAGACATCTGGCAATCGTTGTAAAGATCATCTGCAAGGGTCAAAAGAACATCATGAAATTCCAAATTCGTCTTAAACTTTTGTGGTATTGCATTATAGCCAAGATATGCGCCAAGAATATTTCCGCAACCTGCACCTGTTGAGTCGCTGTCGCCGTTGTGATTTACCGCTGTGCATACAGCTTTATCAAAATCATCCTGATATCTCAGTGAACAATACACTGCAATAGCTAAAGTCTCCTCAGCCACCCAGCCCTCGCCAAGCTTATGTATATTGTCGAGGTCACTGCCGCCTGACTGTGAAAGCTTGACCGCAAGCTCGATCAATTCCACAAAATCGTCAATATATTTAGCTCGGTTAAATATCTGCTGCATTGTCCTTACCGAACTCGTGACAGCTTCAAGCAGTGTGATATCATTATTGTGGGACAACAAACTGACCATATGAACAAGAGCCGCCGCAGGGATATATCCAAGCTCATGCCCATGAGTAATAGCGGCACAGTCAGCGCCTATCTTATCAATACTTGCGATATCCATTTTACCCTCTGAAAAATATAGCCCGATAGGTGCGACACGCATTATTCCGCCACAGCCCTTGCTGTTATTTATAGGCTTTTCTATATTACCTTTTCCCCCTGCCGCCAAGGCTGACAAACAAGTATTTCCCGGTGTACGGCGGCTGAACATTTCAGGCAAATTCATGACCCAGCTATATTTCGCATAATTTTCTTCAATATCAACAGGATAATTTGCGGTCTGTGTCAGATACCAACCTTGATACTCAAATGCCATGTAGGTCGAAAAGTCGCCCATTATCCCACGAAGCTTGCCCCTTGTTATCCCGTCCAGCAACGCAGTTACAGTAAACATCGTCATTTGAGTATCGTCAGAAATAAGGGCTTTGCCATTTTTGAGCGCATATTCAGTTATGCCATTTTCTCCATATTCGCTGAAAATTTGTCTTTCACTGCAAAATTCCACGGTATACCCCAAAGCGTCACCCACAGCACCACCGACCAGCGAGCCTCTGTATTTATCAAGCATATCAGCCATTTTGTTTTCCTCCTATGATCTTAATTTCTTTTATTATACCACATTTATAAAGGTTTGTGGGAAATAATTTTGTACAGTAAAAGTAACCGTCAAACCCTCCGCATCTACCCCACCGATGTCTAAAGAAGTATAATAAACTTTGGTTTTGTCAATATTACTTGACACATTTTATTCGAACAAGAATTATGCAACGAGAAAGATATGATCATAGTAGAGCTTTCTTCGGGCTGCCGGAGGCAACCCACCGTTGGCGGTGCAGATTCTTCTGTTGGCCCAGTAACTCATATAATATCTCCAGATCATAGTCTTCAACTCTTTCATAGTGTAGTTCTCCGGCTTGTCTTCACGGTTGTAGAACAGCTCTTCTTTCATTCTTGCCCACATACTTTCACAGCGTGCATTGTGCATTATCATGACATCTTCCGTTGGTGCTGTTCATGCTTTGAATGATCCCATATTTCTTTACAGCAGCATCCCGGCATCTTTTCTCTGTGCAATGCAAGGGTCGAAAATAAGTTTAATGCATTTAAGGAATACGCCAAGAAGCACAACCTTCATTGGGACTTTGTGCGCGACATTGATGAGGAATTGTACATAAATAAAACAATCTACACTGAAGATATGTCAGGAGATAATTGGATTCCACTGGATGATGTGCTGAAATAAATTCTCAGCCTTGAATAATTGAATTAAATTAAAAATGAGCTACTGCACATAATGCAATAGCTCATTTTCGTATATTCCAAATCAACCTAATTGTTCTACAAATCTTGCAAATGCTTCTTTTCCTTGTTTATCTCTCTTAAATACTCCGGCATCTTCAAGTACCTGTTCAAAAACTCTGCCGACTTCATAACGAATAATCTCCATTGCATTATCAGCGTTAAAATCAGAATATTTTTTTAGAATTTCACTTGCCCAAATTGCATGAGATGCAATTTTATCATCTGTAGCAATCTCTTTGCCGGACAGCATTGCATCTTTTAAAAGTGTCAGTTCATCTGCTAAACGCGCCGGAAGAACAGCAAGTCCCATCACTTCAATCAATCCGATGTTTTCTTTTTTGATATGATGTAAGGTAGGATTTGGATGGAACACACCTAACGGTCTTTCTTTCGTTGTAATATTGTTTCTCAATACCAAGTCGCATTCAAATCCAGAAGAAGTTGCTCTTGCAATTGGAGTAATTGTATTATGCAGAATTCCGTCTGTTTCTGCAAAAATTCCAACTACTTCATCCGTATATGTTCTCCATTTTGATAAAATATCAGCACATGCAGCTGCCAAAGCCGTCCTATTTTTTGAAGAAAGACGTATCACAGACATCGGCCATTTTACAATGCTGGCACTAACATTCATATAATTTTTCAAAAGAAATGTTCTTTCAATCGGTGCTTTTGCCATTGCAAAATTATAATTGCCGCCTTGAAAGTGTTCATGCGTTAGAATTGAACCGCCTACAATAGGAAGGTCTGCATTTGAACCGATAAAATAGTGTGGAAATTGCTCAACAAAATCAAACAGTTTATTGAATACCTGTCCATTGATTGTCATAGGAATATGCTGTTTATTAAAGACGATGCAGTGTTCATTATAATATCCATAAGGAGAATACTGCATGAACCAATCTTGGCTGTTGATATTCAACTTTACCGGACGAAGATTTTGTCTTGCAGGGTGTGTCTGGTGACCTGCGAATCCCATATTCTCAACACAAAGCTGACATTGAGGATAGGCTGATTTTTTTTGCAATTTAGCAGCAGCAATATCACGAGGATCTTTCTCTGGCTTAGAACGGTTTATAGTAATGTCAAGTGTTCCATACTCTGATTCATATGTCCACTTTAAATCTTTCGCAATTCTTTCAGCACGAACATAGTTCAGGCTTTTACTAAAAGCATAGTACCATTCTGTAGCTGCTGATGGCGAAGCAGAATATTTTCTTTGAAATGTGGCATTAACTTCTCTCGGCATAGGTGTGAAAACACCCATAACTCTTGTATCGAATAGATCACGTTGTACAGAAGTGTCTTCAATGATTCCTGCCTTTACTGCATAGTCGATCAGGGGTTCAAGAAGTTCTTCAATATTTCCCGTGAGTGGTTCTTTATCATTCCAG
>OHFQ01000554.1_pt1 | contig 18033 bp, 12 predicted proteins | sample 1567581 | NCBI WGS metagenome assembly OHFQ01 (sample SAMEA3879559, study PRJEB24766) | human gut metagenome | biome: human-associated habitat; feature: feces | place: USA | collected 1985/1987 | reverse complement strand
CAGAACATTGCTGACCGCCATCCAACTTCTCGGTGTCGGGTATGCAAGCACATCCAATCCTACCTCGGCCCTGCAAAGCTTTGAGGAATCATAGGACAGATATCCCAGAATGAGTGAATTTACCCCATGGTTGAGCGCGTATCTCATCCACGATCCCGCACTTACCTCTATCTGAAAATGCATGAGTCTGTTTGCCAGGGCATTTGGCATGCGGTATGCCACTGAGCGGTCTGTCGTTCTGTTTCCTGCTGCAATAACTATCGTGTTATCTGGAAGTCTGTGCTCTCCAACTGAGCGATTGAGGGTTATCTGGTATGCAGCCGCCTGAACCGATGGAGGGGCCGCCGTCAGCTCATCAAGGAACAGCACGTTGATCACATCATCCGACGCATCCATATCAAATATTCTCGGCATCAGCCAGTCAGTAAATCTGCGCTGGGCATCTGCCACCGGAACGCCTCTGAGATCAACCGGAGAAAAGAGCAGAAGCCTTACATCAGTGACATTCACCCTCTTGTCCGCAGCCGTTCCAAGCCTGTCTGCAAATTCTCTGACTCCATCACTCTTTCCAACACCCGGAGGTCCCCACAGCATGGCCGCAGGGATCATATTTATCGGATATCCGGCTTTTATCGTCGGAACATACACCCTTGTCATTTCCTCCACAAAATCATCCACCGAAACCGATGGTATGTTCATATTGATATCGTTACTCATACCGCAATGTCTCCTTTCAAGGTCTTATCAATATCTGCAAGCTCCGAGGCGAGCCTGTCGACTTCCACATCATACTCATTTCCTCTCTGTATCTCAGACTGTGCCATCTCTATCTGTTTTATAAACTGCTCACGCTCATTGATCGCCCTCTCCCTTTCCTGAGGCAGATGCTCCAGCACATTGTCTATCCTCTTTGAACAGCCAACTCCACGTCCGCCAGCCATCTTCACCTCATAGGAATTGCCACTCCCGCTCCTTAGCAGCACATATGGCTTAGCCGGATCCATCTTCTTCGGAAGCACCACGTCAAACCCCTGATACTTTTCAAAAAAGCGGTCATACTCAGCAAATGAATTATTCTCCAGTGCGTACATAAGATCATCACCAAACATGGAACGATCATCTTTTGTAACCGGATGCTTATTTATATGATAGTACCCTGCATCGTACTCCATAGCTTTTATGCGTCTCTGTATTGCCCGAAGTCTTATCGGGGCCATGTCCAGCCAGTCCTGCTGACTGATAAGCTGCTTTCTCCTCTGTCTCTGATTGATGCGGGCACGCTCGAGACTGTTTGACACATCAACCCTCTGTCTTATCAAAGGATCACCTATGGCAAGTGCCTTTATCTCAGAATAATTGAGAACCGTATCCGCAGTGTCCGTCTCCTCCCTGTGAACTGCGGACATCGTACCCGACAGGAACTGGGCTATGAACTTCTGCTTGTTCTCAAGGATCTGCCATGTATAAGAATCAAAGCTTGATTCTGTGACATACCTGTATATGAACACCTCGCTGTTCAGGTTTCCCTGTCTAAGAATACGGCCCTGCCTCTGAACCATATCGGCCGGCCTCCATGGTTGATCCAGATGATGCACAGCGATCAGCCTCTCCTGGACATTTGCTCCGATGCCAAGCTTCATGGTTGAGCCGATCAGTATCCTTACCTTTCCATCGTTGAAGCTCTTCTCTATCTTTTTTCTCTGTGCGTCTGTCGCAGCATCATGGATATATGCAATGTCTGTATCCGGGATATTTCTTTTAATCAACTCTCCTCTCAGCTCATCGTATACATTAAATCCATTCCTCGGGGTGGATATATCACAGAACACGATCTGCGTTGTGTCCGGCTTCTCCCAATAAATACGAGCTACATTATCGGCGCAGCTTCCGCATTTGTTCTCAGTGTTATCGCCTGTCTCATCAGGTCTGACAAGTCTGATGTCCAGAGCACACTTTCTTCCATCAACCGTGACTTTGAGAAGATTGTCCTCGTTCCTTCTTACTCTATGGGATCTTATAGCATCCGTCCGGTCTGCAAGATCGTTTATGTACCTCGTCTGCGCATCGGATTTGTGCACAAGTACATCATTGTAGCCATTGAAGTCCGGCAGCTTGAGTTCGCCCGCAGATACCTGATAGAAATCACACACTTCGCTGAACATCGCCATAAGTTCAGGCAGATTGTGAAACTTTGAAAATCTCGTGGTAAACCTGAAATTCTTGGAATCCACGTCAACCTCAAAACTGTGTTGCTGCTCGCAAAACGTGTTTACCCAGTCATTGAAATGGTCTATATGGCAAAGTTCCAGTTCCACCGGCTGGAGATATCTCTGAAGCACATACAGGTCGGCAAGTGAATTGGTGATGGGCGTTCCAGTTGCAAATACCACGTGTCCCGAATCAAGGCTCTGTATATACTGGACCTTCTCAAGCATACTGTTTGCCTTCTTGGAGCCCTTGGCGTGCATGCCCACTATGTTGGTGACTCGTCCGTCTATTGTTATATTTTTATAATTATGCGCCTCATCCACCACCAGGATATCTATCCCCAGGTCGTCAAAGCAGGCTGTGTCCGAATCCTTGAAATTCTCCCTGTACTTCCTGTAAGCGTCGTTCAGCCTTTTAAGCTCAGCCTCAGCTCTTGACCTTTCTGCATACGTCCTGCACCGCCCTATATAACTCCTGTATGTTCTGAGTCTGGCCTCCCATTTGGCAAATGAACACTCCTTGCTGAGTGTTATCATGTCAAATGATGAATACGCCATGATTATCACATCATATTCGCCCGACTTCATCTTGCCAAGTGTTCCCTTGCGTTTTGCGGGAGTGAAATCCTTATTTGGCGATACCGCCAGGACTCTGTCCGACGGATACAGCTGTCTTTAGGTATCATTCATGGCTGAAAAAGTCGTATTTGGAACGACCATCACTGCTCTGTGCCCAAGTCCTATCCTTATGAGTTCATGCACCCCTGCGCACATCTCCAGCGTTTTACCGCTTCCGACCTCATGTGCAAGCAGGGTGTTCTTCCCCAATATGATATGAGCGATCGCATTTTTCTGATGCGCATACGGAGTCATGACCGGTGCCATATCCGCCAGTTCAAGGAAACTGCCGTCATATCTGCTGCAGGTATATCCGTATCTCTTCATGTAGATCTCCTGCAGTTCTGTCTCTCTCTGCGGATCTCCATGTACAAAATCCTGCCATGCACTGGCTATCAGTTTCTGCTTCTCCTGAGCCTCAAGAGTAGCGTCTCTGTTGAGCACTCTCATTTCTCCATCCCGCTCAGGATTTGGCACACTGTCATACACCGCCACAGGCTTTGCATTCAGCATCTTTTTTATGATGGAAAGCGCAGACATACGATCGGTACCGTAGGTGAAATTATTGTTGACATACGATATCGCATACGACTTTTCTATAGTCCATACTCCCCTGAAGTCATCATACTTCACATCCGGATCCACTATCATCCCCAGAAGCTCGCCAATGAACCGTTCGATATATCTTGGAGGTACCCAGCTCGAGCCCAGATTTATATGGATATCCTGACCTGAGACCATATCAGGAAGCTCTTTCTGAAGCAGGATCACTGTGTCTTCCATCTCCTTGACAGATTTCAGTAACATACGCGCTGACTCCAATTTCTTATAGAGGTTGCCCCGGAGCAGCTGCTGTCTTGACACCCAGGATACCGATATGTCTTTGGACGTTTTATATCTGTCAGGATCAATCCATATCGCCTTGCCCGAAAGTCTGTCTGTTATATTTTTCTCAGATGCCCCCGCGACAGCTGACATGTAATCCAGATCGACGTACCCTTTGTTTCTCATTGACATAACAAAAGAATCCTCTATGCTGACCACTTCATCTGCTTCACCAGTCTCAGGCTCTCCTGTCTGGTCAAATTCGTACAGCATACCCATATCTTCTGCTGTATCCCACACATTTTCTTTATCCATATCGTCAACCTCCATCCTGTTAAACATCAGTCCATTCGAAGCCACCTTGTTCACTTACTTATAATATTAACGGCACCTGTCTATTTTAAAAGTAAACCTGTGGTATATAATGCACTGTTTCCAATTCAAAACTCTGCTTATACTGACAGCATAACATAGCCTATGCGGCAATTTTTTCACATGGGGGATTGCAAAAAAATAAGCCTGCAAAATGTATATCGCACACTTCACAGACTTATTGCAAATATTCGACGATTTATAAAAATATCATAATAACTACATCTCACAGAGTTCCACTATCATTACCTCAAGCGCCGCCGCGTCCATAACCTGACCGGTCTTTAATTTGTAATCCATATCATTGCACTTCTCTACTATCCCCTTTAACTGTTCCACCGTATACGGCCTGCACTGCGCCTTATAGTTTTTTACTGCCCATACTGGTCCCGAGATTAACTTTGCCAGCGATGCATCTTGAGCGCCCTCAGCCATAGCCATCTTCACAAGAAGCAGCTTGTTATATTGTCTCATGATACATGAATTGATCATTATCGGTGCCTCTTTGTTTTCCAGGAGATCATGATACATTCTTGCAGCCTTTTCTTTCTGCTTCGCTATGATAAGATCTATCATCTGATACACTTTACTCTCAGCGTCCTGGCTACAGAGAAGATCCACGTCATATTCACTCACCTGCTTCGTATCCCCGGCATAACTTATCATCTTATCAACTTCGTTCTTGATACAGTTCATGTCCATCTTGGCGGATTCTATTATCCTGTATATCGCCGTATCGGTCGTTGCCACCTCCGCGTCACGGAAGATCGACTTCACCCACGTCACCATCATCTTCTCATCTGGAGTTACAAATTCCAAAGCCTCTCCGTTCTTGTCAACTTCCTTATACAGCTTATATCTGGTGTCGACATCCATCTCCACAAATATGACCACGGATGTATTTTCTATATTAATAAGCTTTTTCGCAAACTCCTCATTACTGCTCTTGAAGAGACCACTGTTTTCTACGAGGACCACTCTCCTGTCTGCAAAAAATGGCATCTCATTGCTAAAGTCTATGATTTCCTGCGTATTTACCCCATTTCCTGCAAATTTCATAAAATTCAGATTATCATCTTTATCCGTAAGTGCGCCAAGAAGCTTATCCCTGTATTGATTTACCAAGTATCTCTCCTTGCCATACAGAAGATAGATCTTTGCAAATTCTCCGGACTTTATATTCTGATTTATGACCGCCATAGCGTTCTTCTTCTCTTTTTTCTTGGTTGCAGCCATACTTTTTCTCCTCCACACTCCTGGTTATTACCCGCTGATACCAGTTTAAATCGATATTCAGGTTGCTATTTGCATGTCAGTAGACTTGTATCTGACATTATTTTTGATGTCTGTTCAACATTTTTAGCGCAATCTGACCTCTTTTTATATTCACACATTGATTATTTCTATAATGTCACTTTAGTTTTATAATCACCTACAGATTGTGAATCTATGAATATTCACCTAATTTATGCAGATTCAATGCAAATCTAATTATAACGGAGGTTCAACATGGAAACAACAGAAAGATATAAGTTAAATAAGGAACTTGCCCAGATGCTTAAGGGTGGCGTTATCATGGACGTTACGACACCTGAACAGGCTAAGATCGCAGAGGCTGCCGGCGCATGTGCAGTTATGGCTCTTGAGAGAATACCAGCTGACATCAGAGCAGCAGGCGGAGTATCACGTATGAGTGATCCTCAGATGATCAAGGGAATCCAGAACGCTGTATCAATACCAGTTATGGCTAAGTGCCGTATCGGACATTTTGCAGAAGCTCAGATCCTTCAGGCCATCGAGATCGATTACATCGATGAGAGCGAGGTTCTCTCACCAGCTGATGATGTATATCATATCGACAAGAGACAGTTCAAGGTGCCATTTGTTTGTGGTGCAAAGGATCTCGGTGAGGCTCTCAGAAGAATCAATGAGGGTGCATCAATGATCAGAACAAAGGGCGAGCCTGGTACAGGTGATATCGTTCAGGCCGTAAGACATATGAGAAAGATGAACAGCCAGATAGCCGAGATCGTGAGCATGAGAACCGATGAGCTGTATGAAGCAGCAAAGAAACTTGAGGTTCCTTATGACCTTGTTCAGTATGTACACGAGAATCATCGTCTTCCAGTTGTAAACTTCGCAGCCGGCGGTGTTGCAACTCCAGCTGATGCAGCCCTTATGATGCAGCTCGGTGCTGAGGGTGTATTCGTAGGTTCTGGTATCTTCAAGTCAGGAGATCCTGCAAAGCGTGCTGCTGCCATCGTTCAGGCAACAACAAACTACAATGACGCAGATCTCGTAGCTAAGCTCTCAGAGGGACTTGGCGAGGCTATGGTTGGTATCAACGAGCAGGAGATCGCAATCCTCATGGCAGAAAGGGGTAAGTAGTATGCAGGTAGGTGTATTGGCAGTACAGGGAGCTTTCGCAGAGCATGAGCATGTACTTTCCGAGCTTGGTGTATCCTGCATCGAGCTGAGAAATGCTAAGGATCTTGAGAAGAAATACGATGCACTCATCCTCCCGGGAGGTGAGAGCACTGTTCAGGGAAAACTCCTCAGAGACAGCGATATGTTCGATACGATAAAATCTCAGATCGAGGGTGGCATGCCGGTTCTTGCCACATGTGCGGGTCTGATTCTTCTGGCACAGCGCATTGAAGGCGACGACACTGTACACCTTGGCACACTCCCTGTAACAGTAAAGAGAAATGCCTACGGCAGACACCGTGGCAGATCTCAAGGGTATCGGTGAGGTTCCTATGACTTTCATCCGCGCACCTTATGTGGCTGATGTCTCACCCGATGTTGATGTTCTTGCTACAGTTGATGACAAGATCGTGGCGGTCAAGTACGGCAAGCAGTTTGCCTTCTCATTCCATCCGGAACTTGACAGCGACTACAGCATTCACAAAGCATTTATAGAAAGCATATAAAAAAATAAGCCTGGATCTAAGCGTTGAGGAAGTACCTCATTCTATGCTTGGATTCCGGCTTATTTTATTTCACTTATTTATATTATTCAAAAGATTATCTTTTTATCTGTCAGTATCGTTTACCTGTTTATTTCATTTTATCAAGGCTTTCAAAATCTTTCATGCTCTCATGCTCTGGGTGCTTTGTTAGAGATTCGTCCTTCTCCTCTATCTTCTCAAGGAGCTCCTTGTACTCGTTGTCCTTGATATGATTACCTATGATCTCCGCCACGTCAGTGACAGTGACAAACGCAGATGAATCAATGGATCTTATTATACTCTTAAGCTCTCCTATCTCGAATCTCGTGAGAACACAATACAGCACTGTCTTATTGCCACTTATCATGCCTTTTCCCTGCATGATAGTGACCGTTCTGCCAAGCTGCTTGTATATCTTGTCAGCTACCTCTCTGGCATCGTCAGTTATGATCATTGCAGCCTTCGCCTGCTCCAAGCCAGATTCCACCATATCAAGTACCTTTGAAGTTATAAAGTATGTAAGCAGACTGTACATGGCTCTGTCGAGTCCAAACAACATTCCTGCTATAGAGTATATAATGAGATTCATCCCAAGTACCAGCCTTCCAACCGGCCAGTCTTTCTTCTTGTTCAGCATTATCGCCACGGTCTCTGTGCCGTCCAGACATCCGCCAAACTTGATTATGATTCCAACTCCAAGTCCAAGAATCACACCACCAAAGCATACAGCCAGTATCGTTTCCGATGTTGCATTCTCAAGAGGTTTAAATATCTCTACAAACACTGAAAAAACAGTCATAGAATAGCCAGCCTTAACTATAAACATTTTTCCAAGCTGTCTCGATCCGATAATAAGAAATGGAACATTTAAAACGATCGTAAGAATACTGAGAGATATTCCCGTGAGATTATTGATCATGATACCGATACCGATAACTCCTCCATCAAGAATCGTGTTAGGAACAAGGAATTCTTCGATAGCAAATGCAGCTATCACCGCTCCAAGGGTCAGCATTACAAATTCCAGCAGCAAATTCAGTCTTTTTGTCATACCAATCATCCTTTCTTTTTGTTCGTCTGCACTACATGGACTCATCTGTATTGTTCTAGTTTCAAACCTCCCCGGTCAATCTTTACGCTGACCGCACCACATTCTATAGTGCTCTTTACACCTACTCTGTGAGCTTCCAACCTGTCTAATGTCTCCGTGTGAGGATGCCCGTAACGGTTATCCGCCCCCGCAGATATAACCGCGAATTCAGGCGAGACGGCATCCAGAAAATCAACGCAACTTGAATAACGGCTTCCATGATGCCCCACCTTTAACACATCAGCCCTCACATCAGCATGTTCATCTAGCAAATACCTTTCTCCGGCTTCACCTAGATCCCCAGTGAATAACATCCTGTGTGACTGGTAATCCAGTCTTATGACCGCAGAAAGCTCATTTATATCATTTATACCAGTTTCCGGACCAGGATACAAGAAACTTAGCGATATCTTAGCCATATCTCTACCAAAAAGTTCATCCACACCTCCAGCAGACACCTCCATGGCATCTCCTTTTTTCATATACAGAATATTTACACCTGCATTTCCCGCCGCTTCCTTAAGCTCCTCAAAGTCATCCTGCATGCCGTAAAGCGGAAGCACTATGTTCTCTATGATTATTCCGGTATTTTCCGTCTGGAGTATATATTTCAGTCCTGATATGTGGTCACTATCCGCATGAGTCACAAATGCGTAATCTATATGGGCGGCCCCGTAATACCTGAGAACCGGGACTATAACGTATTCACCAACCTGGCTGTTGTCCGATGAACCGCCATCTATCAGGATGTTGACGCCTTTCCCCGATCTTATGAGAATCCCATCCCCCTGACCGACATCCATATACACAACGCGGAAATTCCTGTCATATGCCATGTACTCATAAGTCACACAGGTCACGGCGAAAAATACCGCCAGCACCGCAGCTCTCCTGACAGTAGGCCTCTCAATATTTTTCTGTCTGATCCTGCACAATAACCACAGCACTACAACAAGAGTCACATAATATACCGCAACCATCTCCACTGATACATGTCCTACATTTACACTGTATTCTGGCAATTTGCACATAAGTTCGCAAAGCGCCCGGTACGCCGCCAATATATACCGTACCGGCATCGCAAGAAACTGTGCGGTCACAGAGGCAAATCCCCAGACCCCCGGCATCATGCCGAAAAATATTGCCGCCATTGAACAGAATATCAACACGGATACAAACGGCACCACCACCATGTTCAATACAACGGAATACAATGGAAACTGATAAAAATAGTAGACCACCAGAGGTGTTGTCGTCAAAGTTACAGACACATTGATCCGGAGTGCGGAGAGTCTGCCCCCATGTCCCACTATCTTTTCCAACATAGGATCTACGACCGCTATCCCAAGTACCGCTGCAAAGGATAACTGAAATCCCGCATCCATGACTATGTACGGATCTGCCACAGCCTGTATAACACAGGCAATCCCGGCTGAAGTCATCATATCAGGGCTTCTGCCCTTTATCTTCGCCGCGACCACTACAGTCATCATGATGACCGCCCTGCACGTAGAGCTGGCTAGCCCTGTCATCATTCCATACAGCACTATCACACATACCGAGACTATCCCCGGCATCACATTTGAACCGCTTATCCTCCTCAGCAGCTTAAACAATGTCATTCCTATTATCGCTATGTGGACACCGGATATTGCCAATATATGCGCTATTCCGTTAAGCTGGAAAAGTCTCTTTGTATCCCGGTCTATACCACTCTTTTCTCCAAGAAGCATAGCACGCATAACTGATGCATCCCTGACTGCCAGGTATCTGTCCAGTGTCTCACCTGCCTTTAGCCTGAAGCTATAAAGGAACTGCCTTATGGTGCTGTACCCTCTTCCCCTTTCTGTGATGACGGCATCCCTGCATATCATATATATTCCCTTATATGCATAATATGAACGTGCATCAAATTCACCGGGATTTGATGCAATGTCCGGTCTCTCAATTCTGCCGTAAACCGCAATCTGCTGCCCCATCTTTATGTCATCCACATTATCTATATACAGGATCAGTTTTGTACCAATGCGCTGATTATCCATGCTCTCTGTCTTTACGTATACATGATAGCCTTTGTTGGCATTTCTAACGTCATAAACACTGCATACAACACGGCACCTGTCTATCTCCGTAATCTCATCGGCAAGCTGTCCCTGTCTGTCTACAGATCTTATGTTCATAAATCCTAAGAGTGTAACCAGTAGAAATATGTTTCCTGTCAATAGCCTTCTGTATATCGGATTACGAAAAAAAGACATGGCTGTACCGGCTCTGTCAGTACAAACTGACAAAACCAGCGCAGCCATTATCATCAGACCACTTACGATAACTGAATGTCCAGCTGCCACTGCATACGCCTCTCCAAGCGCAAAGCATACCGCTATCCAGAACAATGGTCTCTTTATGTTATTTTCCTCCTCACCGCACATAACCCTATCTAGTTACATACGAATAATCTCCTGTAAACTTTCTTTCCAGATCTATATCATTTAGCCTGTTTCCTGTGTTGTCAGGCCGCAGCTGAACTAAGTTCACATCATCAAGTTCGAGCAGTGAATCGACGATGGAATATACCAGGACATTGTCATCCACTCCTTCTTTTCCATTTACAAATGCATCGTTGAAGGTGACTGTACACAACCCGTCCTCAACACTTATGCTCTTCACCACTGTTTTGTTGTTAAGTGGTGTGACCGTTCCATCATAAGAGCTGCCAAGCCCTTTCATAACCTGTTCTGGAAGACTCTCTTTCTGTGAATAATCCAACGTTAGAGATTTCTCCACCAAAGCTGTCCCAGATGAATCCGGCATAAATATCCTTATCTCTTTTTCCGAATCAGTCATGTTGTCTATATCCGCAAATGATTCCAGCGTTAATTTATCCTTTACGACGTTGCTTTCATTGACTGTATCCACCATCTCATACACCACAACGTGTACCTGATCGATCTGACTCAGTGTCTTTACAAACGCCTCCTTGCTGAGCACTAGAGCATACGGATCAACATTCTCAAGGTCAGCTTCAAATATGAGATTGACCGTTCCATACCCATCATATATATACCTCTGATAAGTCATTCCGGCAGGAACTGGTGTCCCAAACTTTGATGTACCTCCACCCTCAAGCAGGGCTTTCATGACCAGATCAACTGTATTCTCAGACGACAACTGCTGGTCAACATCCATTTTCTTCATGGAGATATCCGTCCATCCATCATTGATATAATAAATGTAAAAACCATCCTCCACAGAAGTTTTCTGATCTGTTATATTACTGGAATCACTGTCTGATCTGCATCCCCATACCACCAGCGTCAGCAACATAACCACAGCCGCCATGGCTATATTTTTTAAAATTTGTCTCATTTCAATCCTCTACTGTTCACCCAAAGGTACTCTAACTGTAAACGTTGTGCCTTTTCCAGGTTCACTATAAACATTTATTGTGCCTTTATGAAGAATAATGATGTTCTTCGTTATGGCTAGACCAAGTCCTGTTCCTCCAGTATCCCTGCTTCGCGCCTTATCCACCCTGTAGAAGCGCTCAAATATATGATTGATGCAGTCTTCCGGTATTCCTACCCCCGAATCCGCAACTTTTATATAAAAGTTCTTGTGATCAGAATTCAGCGATACCTTTATCCATCCACCATCAACATTGTACTTTATACCGTTCTCTATCAGGTTTGATATAGCAAGCGTGAACTTCACCTTGTCTATGCTGGCATGTATCTCTCCAAAACTCTCATATGACAGCTGTATACTTCTCTTGTCCGCCAGCGGACGCAGTCTCTTTAATATGAGATCCATGAATTCATCCATATCAACAGCTTCCTTATTAAGGCTGTCTGGTCCCTTGTCCGTCTTGACCAGAGTAAGAAGATCGCTTATGATCTCAGCCTCCCGGTCTATCTCCTGGACTATATCCTCCATGAATTCCCTGTACATCTCGGCAGGAACATCGCTTTGTGTAAGAAGTGATTCTGACAACACCTTCATCGAAGTGATAGGAGTCTTCAGCTCATGCGACACATTTGAAACAAACTCCTGTCTTGATTCCTCCAGCAACTGTGCCTTGTTGAATATATTGTTGATATCCTTTGTCAGGGCCTTCATCTCACCAAACATGCCCGATGTATCCATCTGTTCGAGACTTCCACCCTTCATGCCCTCTATAATACCTCTTGTTCGGTTGACATCCCTCACAGACAGTTTGGCTATAAAGTACGCTGCAACCATGCCTAGTATAACCACAAGCGCAAGCAGGTACATGGAATTGCGTCTGAGTCCTGCACTGTAGTTGTCAAGCTCATCGATCTTAACAGCAAAGATTATAACTGCATCCGTATATCCCTCACTGTCGACCACCGGCATTATCTTCCTGTACACTCTGTCATACTGCTCCGATACCTCCGGTGTCTTGCCAGTCATGACCTGAAGCACTTCAGGATCCGCCATATATTTGCCTGTTTCTTTGTCATAGGAATCCACCACTACTCTGTACCCAGGATCTATGACAAGTATCCTTCCTGACAGAGAATAAGCCATGGTCTTTATATCTCCCACGGCTTCTCGCATATCTCCATCCGCATTGTAACTGTTGACTGCATATACCGCATAGTCCGCACATGAATCCACCCGTCTGTCAAATTCCCGTTCGTTTCTCGCATCAACAGACCTTATAACGACCTCAAGTCCGATATACACTAAAACGGCAACACATACGACCACCATCACTGAGATTATCAGTCTCTGGCTGACCGTAAACCGTCTGCTTTCATCACTCTTCTGGGAGGCTTTAGGCTGTTCATCCTTGGCCTTATCCGCCTGGAGCTCTGCGTTGGAGCTTGTTTTTTTATTTTTCTCTACACCAACTGTATCTCTATTTTTTTTCATATCATCCCTTGAAGAAATATCCTACTCCCCATTTTGTATGAATGTATACCGGCTCACCTGGGTTTGCCTCGATTTTTTCTCTGAGTCTTCTGACATGGACATCAACCGTTCTCGCATCACCCGGATATGAATCTCCCCATATCGTACTCAGGAGCTCATTTCTAGAATATACCTTATTGGGATGAGCCATGAGGAGCTCAAGCAGATCAAATTCCTTCGCAGTGAGATTCAGCTCTTTGCCACCCACGAACACGCGGCGGCTATCCAGCTCAACCTTCATACCATTTACCTCCATGACATTGCTCTGCTTTACAGGAGCCTGTTTCTTGCCGCTTCTTCTGAGAATAGCCTTCATACGAGCCTTAACCTCAAGTATGTTAAACGGCTTTGTTATATAATCATCGGCACCGTACTCAAGGCCCATGATCTTATCCATATCCTCGCCCTTCGCTGTGAGCATGATTATCGGTACATTTGAAAACTCACGAACCATCTGACATACCTCTATGCCAGTATAAACAGGTATCATGATATCCAGAAGTACTATATCGTAATCATTGTTCTTTATCTTTTCAACAGCTTCACCGCCATCGTATGCGGTGTCCACCTCCATATCATCCTGCTCAAGGCTGAACTTCAATCCCTTAACTATCAACTTCTCATCATCAACAACAAGAACCTTTTTCATTGTAACTTCCTTTCTCTTCACTTTATCAAATTCCGTCTCTCCCGGGTCCTCTAATCTACAGTTATGTATGTCTCCAGTTTCCTATATATGCTGTCTCCTATACCACTGACATTCTTCAGATCCTCCTTGTCCGAAAATCTGCCATAAGTCTGTCGGTACTCAACAATCTGCCCTGCTCTGGTCTCACCGATACCGGGAAGTTCTGTCAGCTCCTCGACGCCAGCCTCATTGATATTGATGAGGCGGTCTGATCCAGCATCTGCCTGACCATTCTGATTTTTTCCAATGTCACTTTGGATATCCTCACCTTCCACCGGAAAATATATCTTCTGGCCATCGGCAGCCACATCCGCCAGATTAACAATATCTATGTCCGCATTCTCAGCAAAGCCACCCGCCATCTCAAGCGCATCATTGATCCTTGCATCAGCATCCAGCTCGTATACACCGGGCGACCTCACCGCCCCGCACACATATACCTTTATCTTTCCCACTTTTTCAGATGAAATGTCTAAATTTGCAGTCTCTGAATCATCCGAATCCACAGTCTCTGAATCATCTTCATCTCCTGTCTCCGTGGACTGATTGCTAGAAACTGCCTCCATATCTTCATATAAGGAGATCTCTCCGCTGCCACATCCACAGGCAGTGATACATATGAAACCCACAAATATAAAAAACAGACCTTTGCGTATTAACATTTGTATTTTTTTTAATATTTTATTCACTGTGCCGACACCTCCTGTGTCTGCACGGAATTACACAGGTTCATTGTATCTAATCATTTTATATTTTACAACAATATATTTCTAATTTATTTCATTTTTGTTACTTTTTTCACAAAACAACCCTTTTCTACACATCAGATTGATAGTTTTTACAATACAACAAAAAAACAGTATACTGTCACCCTTATCAAAGCATCTGATGCCCCTCAAATATGGTGATGTATACTGTTTTTCAAAGTAGCAAATGCAGCCTTGCCAGATCATATTATATGCTGTCCATTCCTAGAACAATGGCTCCTTGAGTATAGCTGTTCCGATACCCTTCTGGGTGAAGAACTCAAGAAGCAGACAGTGCTGGAGACGTCCATCAAGGATATGCACTCTTGAAACCCCGTTCTCCATGGCTGAGATACAGTTGTTAAGCTTTGGAAGCATACCACCGCCGACAACCCCATTCTCTATGATGTCCTTTGCCTCATGTATATCCATCTCTGAGATAAGAGTTGACTTGTCTGTAGGATCAATGAATACGCCTTCGATATCTGTGAGGAATACGAGCTTCTCAGCCTCAAGAGCTGTGGCAACTGCACATGCTGCGTCATCTGCATTGATGTTGTAATCCTCATAATTCTCATCCACGCCTATAGGTGCAATAACAGGAATGAAATCGTCCTCGATGAGCGATGTGAGCAGTGATGTATCAACCTTTGTTATCTCTCCCACATAACCTATATCCTTGCCACCTGGGAACTTCTTCTTGACTGTGAACATACCGCCATCCTTGCCGCTGATTCCAACTGCCTTAAGTCCGATCTTCTGCATGAGGCTTACAAGGCTCTTGTTGACCTTACCAAGAACCATCTCTGCGATCTCCATAGTCTCTGCATCTGTCACACGGAGACCATTGATAAATTCTGCCTCCTTGCCAACCTTCTCAACCCATTTGCTGATCTCCTTACCGCCACCGTGTACGATGACCGGTTTCATACCTACAAGCTTCAGCATGGCAACGTCCTTTATAACATTGTATTTGAGATTCTCGTCAAGCATAGCGCTTCCGCCGTACTTGACAACCACTGTCTTGCCCTGAAATTTCTTGATATACGGCATAGCCTCTATCAGTGTCTGTGCCTTCTCAATTACCTGATCTACTGTGTAATCACCTATAACCATTTCTCTGTCCTTCTTTCTTCTATATTATATTTCTTGTATTTCCAAGTGTATCTTTTAGGGTTTAACCCGATCAATATCGCTGATTAATACACCATATTCAGTCAGTCTCTTTTTTATTGACTACAGTCTATTTTTTGAATTTACATTTTATTTCCTATAATCCGCATTTATCTTGATATAGTCATATGTGAGATCACACCCCCATGCTGTGGCCGTCTCATCACCCATATTCATATGTGCCTTGAGCTTTATCTGTTTCTCTGAGAGTATGTGACTGGCTTCTTTCTCATCATAATCCGTCGTCACCCCATGCTTTACGATCTCCAGATGTCCTGCCACACTGGATATCTCTATATCTACCCTGTATGGGTCGAATTTCACTCCGCTCTGCCCCATGGCGCATACTATTCTGCCCCAGTTGGCATCGGCACCATACATGGCACACTTTACAAGATTCGAGGCGACTATCGCCTTTGCCAGATGCCTTGCCGTATCCTTATCAGGCATACCCGACACGTCCACCTGAAACATCTTGGTAGCGCCTTCGCCGTCTGATGCTATCGCTCTGACAAATGCTCTGTTGATATATCTTATAGCCTCAACAAAAGCCGGGAAATCATCATCGGTCTCCAGCAGTTCCTCGTTACCAGCCATACCATTTGCAAATATCATGACAGTGTCGTTGGTGGACATATCTCCGTCCACTGACACCATGTTGTATGTATCGACTACATCAGCCTTAAGCACCTTGCCCAGCAGCTCTGAGCTGATATTCAGATCTGTCGTGATAAAGCTGAGTACGGTTCCAAGGTTTGGATTGATCATTCCGGATCCCTTGCACATGCCTCCTATGGTGATCTGCTGCCCTTTGATCTCTAAAGTTACGGCTATCTCCTTCTTATAGATATCCGTCGTCTTTATCGCCTCCGCCGCATCAGCTCCGGCATCTATCGAGTATGAAAGTTCTGGCACCAGCATATCTATACCGCTCTGTATGACATCCATAGGAAGTCTCATTCCTATGACTCCGGTGGAAGCCACCGCCACCATGTCCGGGGCTATGCCAAGACTCTTACCTACATGATCCGCCATAGCCTCCGCATCATGGATTCCCTGCTCTCCGGTACAGGTATTTGCCACACCGCTGTTTACAACCAGCGCCTGACATATTCCCACATTCTGGCAAAGCTGCCTGTCGTATATGACCGGTGCTGCCTGAACCATGTTCTGTGTAAATGCTCCCGCTACATGTGCAGGAACATCACTCACCAGAAGTGCCATGTCTTTTTTCAGTTTATTTCTTCTTATTCCAACATGTAGTCCCGCTGCCCGAAATCCAGCAGGGGCTGTCACGCCTCCCGGAATTATCTTCATCCTACCACCTTATTTCCAAGTGTATCTTCAAGCATATCTTATTGATCAGATATATAAACAATTCTTGCATATGCCTGCATCTTCATACATATGTTACTCTTCGTTTTACGGGAATACAGGAGCCATACGAAGACCTTCTGCCTCGTCAAATCCAAACATGATATTCATGTTCTGAACCGCCTGACCTGCAGCACCCTTTACAAGATTGTCAAGTGCGCCCATGGCGATGACTCTGTTTGTTCTCTCATCTATCTTGAAATTGACATCCACATAGTTGCTGCCCTCAACCCATCTTGTCTCAGGACATACATCCTTGTCGAGAACTCTGATAAATCTCTCATTTGCATAGTACTTATCGTATGCGGCTCTCACTGTATCGTAATCGACCTTCTCCTTGAGGTTGGCATATGCTGTCACAAGTATTCCTCTGTTCATAGGAACAAGGTGTGGAGTGAAGTTGATAACTATCGGACTGCCATTCGCATATCCAAGCTGCTCCTCTATCTCAGGGGTATGTCTGTGTGTCGTAACTCCATAAGCCTTTATGCTCTCATTGACCTCACAGTAAAGATTTGCAATCTTCGCGCCTCTTCCTGCACCTGATGTTCCGGACTTGGCGTCAACAATGATGGAGTTGGCATCAACCAGACCTTCCTTAACCAGTGGGTAGAGTGAAAGGATGGAACATGTTGTGTAGCATCCAGGGTTTGCAAGAAGTCTGCACTTCTTTATATCCTCCCTGTTGATCTCACAGAGACCATACACAGCCTCGTCAATAAACTGTGGGCTCTTGTGCTCTATCTTGTACCACTTCTCATAAGTAGCGACATCCTTTATTCTGAAATCTGCACTGAGATCTATGATCTTCACCTTTGACAGAATCTCCTCATTCACCAGTGATCCGCACAGTCCCTGTGGTGTGGCTGTAAATATGACGTCTACTTTTGAAGCAAGCTCATCCATATTGTCATCCATACACTTTGCGTCCACGATCTGAAACATATTGCCGTATACCTGATAATATTTCTGATCGATAAAGCTTCTTGAACCGTACCATACGATCTCCGCTTCCTTATGTCCAAGAAGGATTCTTACTATCTCCTGTCCTGCG
>OHFQ01000499.1_pt1 | contig 19178 bp, 15 predicted proteins | sample 1567581 | NCBI WGS metagenome assembly OHFQ01 (sample SAMEA3879559, study PRJEB24766) | human gut metagenome | biome: human-associated habitat; feature: feces | place: USA | collected 1985/1987 | reverse complement strand
CTATCTCTCTTTCCTTTTTTCTGAACTTTTGTCCAATATCTATTGTAGCACTACAGGAATAGAGTAAAAAAGTTGTAAAAAGGGCTTGACAAAGCGGCACAGATAGTGTATAATATATTACTGTAATTGGTTTGCTGCTATGGCTCAGTAGGTAGAGCACGTCCTTGGTAAGGACGAGGTCACCGGTTCAAGCCCGGTTAGCAGCTCCACGGAAAAACCCGATTTTACGTCATTTGCGTGAAGTCGGGTATTTTTTATTTTCGGTGAAAATCGAAAAAAGTGCAACAAAAAGACAACTATAAAAAAATAAGCAAGATAATCAAATTCGATTACCTTGCTTTTTACTTATGTGTTATTTGACCGTAAGCATATCGTGAAGAATATTTGCACCTAGTTTATCAGCCTCATCAATGTAGTGCAAGTATTTATTTGTGGTAGTGATATCGCCGTGACCCAATCTGTTTTGCACCTGTTTGATGTTTAAACCACCATACAACAGCAGCGTTGCTGACGTGTGTCTTAAACTATGAAATTTTTTATGTTGCAGCTCGTTACGTTTAAGAAACTTTGAAAACCACTTTGTGGGTGTTTGTGGGTTCATTATCTCGCCGTTCCATTGAGTAAACAGCCAATCCTCATCATTCCAAAGGTCACAAAGTTCATTCTTCTGTCTTTCTTTATCCTGTTTTAAAAGCTTTATGAGTTCGATACAATAATCATCAACAGTCACAGAACGTACTTCATAATCTTTCGGCGGTTTTGTTGTTATGGGTTAACCTTTAAGCTTTATCGCCGCTCTCTCTATCGTTATCATATGTGTGTCAAAATTAACATCGCTGAACTTTAATGCCACAAGTTCGCCACGCCTTGCACCTGTGATTATAGCTAGTTGGATAAGCACTTGAAATTGTATATCATCTTTCAAAAGACAGGTAAGCATTTCTTGTGCCTCTTGCTTTGTAAATATTTCAATTTTAGGCGTTGCCACTTTCGGTAATGTGAGCCGCTGAGAATTTGTTGGGTTCTCAGATATAAGACCCAACTTGAAAGCCTGTCTGAATATAGATTTTACAACATTCATATATCTTGTAATACTTGCAGCCGAAAGGGTTCTTTCACTATCCTGCCATTTTGCAGACCTTTGAACCTTTGTATCACAAAGCTTGTTTATGAAATTCTGAATATGTATCGGCTTAACGTCCGTCAACTTCAAATAGCCTAACTCTGGAATGATAAACCGTTGTATGGTCTGCTCATATCGTTCAAGTGTATCTTTTGATAGACTGTTCTTTGCTATCGCAAGATACTGCGGCACAAACTGTTCAATAGTAAGTTTAGGGTCAGCCGAAACAAGCCCCTGCTTGCACCTGTTTTCAAAATCAATGACAACAGCTTGCAGCTCCTTCTCGATTTGTCTTTTGGTCTTTCCTGCTGGTATTTTCCAAGTCGTACAGAAAGGCTTTAAAAGCTTGCCTTCTGCATTTCTGCCTCGATATACTCTGATTTTGTAAGAAATAGGAATACCATTTTTATCACGATTCATAGTGATATTTGCCATAATGTCAACCTCCAAAAACGTTGACACCGATAAGCAAATATGATATAATATATTTGTGGTACATCATATCGCCTATCGGTGAATGTTTGTATTTAGCTCTCTCTGAGTTGCCGCTCAGAGGGGGCTTTTTTTGTTTTATTGTCTCGTTATCAAATAGTCTAATCCGTTGTATCGCTAAATTCTTTTCTTATGTCATTACAATAATTATGCCAGAATAAATCTTTTTCATAACGTGACATTGTACTCCAACGATTAAGATTTTCCTGATAATATTCATAAAACTGAACAATATCCATATCTTTATCGTTATCTGATATCAGTTTTTCTTTGTTAATCTTGCCTTCGTCATAACGAGCGAATTTATCGCCAACTTCATCATCGTCATAAAATCTGCCTTTAAAATAGAATTTGTTCTTCAACAATTCACTAACGGCTTTGTTAAATGTCTTGTTGTTCTCTGTGCTAACATTATGCAAATGCTCAAACGTAAAAATCAAAGAACATAAATCAACCAAAGTTTTGTCACACAAAGTAATAGTAAAAGTTGGATTTGTATTCTTAATGGTAATATCCGCATACTTTATGAAAAAACTTATCGCATCGACATAAACTTGCTCGTTTGTTGCCGCTTGCCTATCATCTTCAAACTCATAGAACAGATAGTCAAAAGATATCCCAAATTCATCACAGAGCTTAAGCGATTTTTGAACATCTGGCATATTAGGTTTATTCGGCGATAAGTAATTTTGTATGGTTTTGGTATCAACATTCAAAATGTCTGCCAAATGTTCTTTATAACTTTTTTCATCAGGATATTGAGTTATTTCTGACCTTAATTTGCGGTCAATTTCTTTTTGCAAGTTTTGAGCAAATCTTCGTTTTATTTCCATTTGCTTTTCTTTTTCTGCATTGACGTTACTTGTTTTCATATAGATACCTCCTTTCGTTTTATATTATATACTATAAATTCCGACTTGTCAAGTAATTACGAATATATTTTTAAAAAATCTCGAATTACGAGAACTCCGTTTGACTAGAGCTGCTTGTCAAGAATTATTATTCAGAATTTTAATTCTTGACCGAATTATAGTTCCGATGTATAATTAGGCTAAGGATTAGGTATAAGCTTGATTTTATCATTTATAAAATAAGAAGAAAGCAGACCTATTCCATTAAATAACACAGGAGGAACATTACTATGACAACACGGAACAAGTCGCCAGACGGCGAAAAGATTATGCTTACCGTTAAGGAAGCAAGCGAAATTTATGGCATTAGTCCACACGCTATTAGACGTTGGATTAAAGAGAATGCTTTCCCCGTAGTCCATACGGGTCGAAAGGTTTTTATTAACAGAATAGTTTTTTGGGCTTATTTAGGGGGTGCTTAAAATGATAAAAAATGATGTATATTTTAATGAGATACAGTTATGGAGAAGTGAGACTGCTATTCTCACAGCCCAACAAGAACAATTCAAGTATTACGGAAAGGTTCGTACTGATGAACGTTTAGGTGTGAGTATCAGCGTAGCGGCTCAGGGTCAATGTTTCGCAGCATTCAATGTTAAGATACCAAATGGGCAGTTACTTCCTGTAACTGACGAGGAAATCGCTGACGCTTGTGCTGCAATGAGACCTATCTTTGTTAAGTTCAATGGATTTAAGGCAAAGCCTTATCCAAAGGACAACAGAATTGCTTTCAGCTGTTCTGCTGAAAGCGTTGAGATCGTCACAGAGAGTGACTTAGACTTATTCGGAGGTGATAAGGTATGAAAAAGCCAGAGCACATAGTTTTATGTATAGCGTGCATTTCGCTCGTTATCGTGGCTATACTTACCACAATTCAACCCCTTGTCGGGTTGATTCTTTTGGCTCTTACCCTGCTGGTGCTTTATCTGCTATATCAGAATAAAGCTTTGTTTGGCTGCAATAATATGCAGCCAAACTGTAATCAGCAGCTATTCAGCATTACACTTGAGGGAGTGGAGAAGATAGCTCTTCGTGCATTTAAAAAGTTGTCACGAGAATTGCCGATAGAAGAACCACAGTCTATATCGGATATCTACTATCGACCGCCTGTGGTAGTCAAAGAAGGCATAGATATTGCCAGAACTGCGGTAAGGCTAAAGGAGGGTACTGTGGCACAACCTGAAATGCTGCCGTCCATTCTTAAAAAGATAAATACGGTGGTGTATAAAATGACTTGCTGCAATGATTTCATAGATATCGCCCCACGAGGCGTATACGAAAATACACCATTAGTGCAGGCTGAGAATGTTTTCTTTGACGGTGGGACACTTATAGTTGATTGGATTGTCGTTGACAACCAAAAGACGTTGGAGTATATGGCGAGACTGGAGAATTACAGAAAATACGCTCATAGAGCGGTTTCAAACCCAATCAACAAGGAATCTTTACGAAAGGACGATGATTTTTAATGGACAATCAACAGCCTGATAGGCTAATTTTAGGTTTCGATGATACCCTTATGGACAAGCTTGTGAAATGCTACATAGTTTGGTTTTATTTGTTATTTCCGCATATGCTTGTCTTTGGGTCAACAGGTTCAGGCAAGACCTATTTTGTTAAGCTTTTACTTGGCAGGATAGGTTTATACATCAGCGGTGCTATTGTGATACTCTGCGATTTCAAGGCAGACGATTTCAAATTTGCTGCTAACCGTCAGAACTATTACAGTTTCAAGGACTGCACAGAGGGGCTTGACAGGTTCTATAACATCTTTCAGGCAAGACAACAGGGAATCGACAAGAGCAGGACGTTTGTCCTGCTTGTTTTTGACGAGTGGGCAAGCTACTTGAATATGCTCGACAAGAAAGAGGCTGAGGCTGCTAAGGCAAAGCTTGCAACGTTGTTAATGCTCGGTCGCTCGTTTAATGTACACGTTCTTATCTCTCAGCAGAGAGCGGACGCTGAATATTTCGCTAAGTCAAGGGACAATTTTTCAGTTGTCATTGCTCTGGGCAATATCTCCAAAGAAAGCAAGCAGATGTTCTTCTCTGAACACAAGGACGAAATGCTGCCCTGCAAGAGAGGCGAGGGCTATATGCTGACTAACGGAACTGAACTTAAACGGCTTTTAGTGCCAACCACCAACAACCCAACAAAGGTTGATCACTTTATCAAGAAAGCACTTGGCAACAAGAAATAGCCTCATCAGACAAGCACAGGGCGGAGCGGAGCGGCAGCTCTGGGCTTGTCTGCCTGCGTAGCAGGCTATTAACTTGATTAAGTGAATACAACTTTCCATAACATAAGTATCCCAATACTGATGTTATTAAGGAGGCGACAAAATGAAGGTTAAGAAAATTGATGATTTTCCAATATACAAAGGTGCTAATGTTCAACTGAAAAAGACAGGAAATATACAAACGATAAGATATATGCAGAAAAAAGCTAAGACAAATATCAAGAAAATAGACAAACATAATTACGTTGACCTATCGACAGGAGAATTGAAAGGATTTGCCAACAAAGCAACAACAAGAGCAGATAATCAAGAGAGTGCAAAACACACATTCCAAAAATTAAGAGATATCATAAATGCAAATATTACACGTCCTAGAAAATGCAAATTTTTAACACTTACATATCAAGAGAATATGACTGATGAGAAAAGATTAACACGAGACTTAACGAACTTTTATAAACGATTTAAAACGTACTGCAAGAACCAGAAGATAGAATATCCTGAATATATTTCAGTAATCGAACCACAAGGCAGAGGTGCTTTTCACGCACATATAATACTTGTGTATCAGAAAGAAGCACCGTTCTTACCCAATAACGATATATGCCAACTTTGGCGGCAGGGATTTACTGAAACGAAGGCTGTTAAAGGAGTTGTAAATAACGTGGGTGTATATCTCACCGCTTACTTTACTGATTTACCATTTGACGAAGTGCAAGATATACGAATGTTAGACCACGCTAAAGGTTCAGACCTCAAGACCGTTAAAACTACTGACGAGAACGGAAACAAGCTGCCAAAAGCGATAGTCAAGGGTCTGCGGTTGACAATGTACCCTGCTGGTATGCAGATATTCAGGTGCAGCAAGGGCATTAAAAAGCCCGAAATAACCGAATGTACCTATGCAGAGGCTCGGCAGTCTGTGGGAAACAGTAGGCTGACTTACACGAGTTGCAAAGAGCTTATTTCAAGCGAGACACAGCAGACCGTCAACAAAATCAAGTATGAGCATTACAACTCATATGTGCCGCCGAAAAAAAGGCAAAATAAAAATAGCCGTGTAGCTCAATACTGCACGGCTTTTATTATTAACTACATCTGGTTGGTGACTTCCAGTTCTTATCAGAGTACACATATACGTCTTTCCTGTTGCGGCTGCACCTCTAACTACATTTATTCTACCCCTGAGCTGTATATCAAAGGTTACCACTTCTCCTGATGATACTATCAGATGTCTCGTTTTCTTATCGTAACTTATCATACTTTCAAATCCTCTCTTTAAAGAAAAGAGAGCGAACTCTTTGAAAGAAATCGCTCTCATTGTTGATACATTTAATCTGAGGTAGATATAACTAACTCGCAAGTAAATTATAATCCTGTTATTTCACCATTAGGGTAAACAACGTAAGGATACTCGTACCCTAAACCGAAGGGGTCGCCCCACATCTGAGTACCCGTGCCGTATTCATTTCCATTCGGTGTCTTACCATCCTCAAATGTGCCACTCTGCCAGTTTCCGTTTTCATCCTGCCAAGTCCAAACGTGACCGCCATCAGAACCACCGTTATTATTGGAGCTACCTCCGCCATTGTTGTTACTAGAGCCTCCACCATTGTTATTGGAGTTGCCACCATTATTGGAGTTACCTCCGTTGTTATTTGAGCTACCTCCGCCATTGTTGTTGCTAGAGCCTTCGTTGCCACCATTGTTGTTGCTGTAGTTATCTCCGCCATTGTTATAGTTGTTATTATTGTCAGAGGTCTCCTCGACCTTCTCGTCCTTCTTCTTTTCCTCTGGCTTTTTCTTAATAACAAGCTTTGATGTGGCGGTTACTTCGTTACCACTGCTGTCCTTAGCCTTGTAGGTGATAGTGTATTTACCAGCCTTGTAATCAGACTTCTTTGCCTTGCCGTCAAGCTCCGCTGTGAACTCTACGCTCTCATCGTAGTTATCCTTTACAGATACCCCTTTCTTGAAATCAGGGAGCTTACCGCCCTCCGTTATTTCATACTTATCCTTGATACCCGAAAATTCAGGCTTTTCACTGTCTACTACCGTTACTGTGATGTTCCAAACCTCTTCCGAACCAGTAGCAAGCTTGACGTTAAGTGAAATGTTCTGTACGCCCAACTTGTCAAGTGCTATCTTTTCCTCACCGTCAACAAATGCTGCTGTGTCTATCTTATCATCGCTCAGTTTAGCAGCAAGTTCAGCTGCGGTCATTTCGCTGCCTGCCTCAAGCTCGCACTCAAACTCCTTAGGCTCTTTCACCTCAGCCTCAGAGCTGCTTTCCTCAGCTGCGGAAGATACCGAACTTGTGTCCGCAAGGCTGCTCGTTGTGTCTTTCTTGCCCTCGTCATTTCCGCAAGCGGTAAGAAATACCCCTCCTGCTATCGCCAAAGCTGCTGCCGCAACAATAATGTTTCTCGCCATTTTTGATACCCCTCTTCTAATAGATTTTCCAAATACTTTAACGTCAAGTGCCTTAGGCACGTCAGTTTCATTCTCCATACCCTCAAGACCAGCTCTGAGCCAGAAGAACGGAATGATACATCTGAACTTCTTGTTCTCTTCTTTCTCGAGCCGCTCTATCTCGTCACGCATTTTCTTATTCGCTCTGCTGAGCCTGCTTTTCACAGTACCCAAAGAAACTTCAAGCGTGTCTGCTATTTCCTGCAAACTCATCTCATCGTAATACCTGAGTATCACACACATACGCTGCTCCTCAGGCAGGCTTTCAACTACCCTGCGTACACATTCGATAACGTCCTTGTTTTCAAGCAGCTCGTCAGGAATCTCGCCGTCAACGTCCTCAATCTCGAACTCCTCGCCGTCCTCTGTCATATCTGACAAGTGCATTGGCTTTGCCTTTTTGAGATAGTCACGACAGCGGTTAGCCACTATCTGATTGAACCAAGCAGGGAACTTTTCATCATTCTCTAGCTTATCAAGGCTCGCAAAAGCTTTGATGTAGCTGTCCGAAACAATGTCAAGGCTTTCTTCCTCGTCCTTAGTTATCTTCATTGCCACGAAATATGCGGCACTATTTGTTGCGAGATACAAGCCTTCCTGAGCCTTCTTGTCGCCCTGTCTCGCTTTTTGCACCAACTGTGCAAGTTCTGTCTGAGCCATTATCAACTCTCCCGTCATTCAAAATTCTGTTCCAGAGCATACGCTGTTTTTCGTCTGAAAGTCTGCAATCATCAGCCATTTGAGAAAGAACATCGTGCAAAAATCTGCCTTTCACATATGCCTCCTTTCTGCCCTCTGTCTATAAGACGATTGAAAAGCTGAAAGGTTCCCGATTTTTGAAAAAAATTTTTTATTTTTTTTGCTCAGTCAACATCTTTAAGAATTTAAAATGTTACAGTTATCATAATACACCATTTTTCGGCAAATGTCAACAGAATAGTGGCATCTTCGTACAATGTACCAACATACCACTATAATAAAAAATCAAGTTGGTGTATAATATATAAGAAGAAACTTCGGCAGGGGGTCACTATGGCAGGCAAGATAAAAATAACGCTTGAAGAATACAGACTAGAAAAAGAGATTTCTAAATACAAAATCTGTCAAGCTTGCAACTTGCAGCCCCGACAGTTAAACGCATACTGCAATAATAAAATCAGCAGAGTTGATTTAGATGTTCTGACAAGAATATGTGATTACCTTGAATGTGACCTTTCGGATATCTTGAAATACACCCCTGAGAAGAAGTCCAAAAAAACGGACTAGAAAAAGTGCAACAAAAAGACAACTTTTTGCTTGAAAAATAGATAACGTTATGATATAATATGACACGATATGAAATAAAAAGTCTCTGAAAAACACGAATTTACGAGAGTTACGGCAAGTTATGAAACGTTATGACAAAATACGAAACGTACTTGCGAAAATTGGTAAGGACGAGGTCACCGGTTCAAGCCCGGTTAGCAGCTCCAGCAGGTGCTTGCACCTGCACCCAAATCCGCTATCATTTATGGTGGCGGATTTTTTTGTCGCCGCCCATGGGTACAATACGCTGGGAAGGTACTATGTTCGCCGTGACGGGCATCTCCCGCCACGGCTTTTTTATGTAACAAACCAAGACACCGCTCCTATACTTTGCGCATAAATCGTACAAAGCAGGACGTGTCCCTGCACCCAGATCCGCTATCATTTATGGTAGCGGATTTTTTGTCGCCGCCCATGGGTACGATACCCTACACACAAAAAAACACCGCCCGAACTTCTCGGACGGTGTTATATTTTTATCTCGTATTACAGATTTGTATACTCCATAAGGCTCTTATCCACCTCACGGGCAACATCTCTGCCCTCTCTGATAGCCCATACTACAAGTGACTGTCCTCTGCGCACGTCGCCTGCAGCAAAGACGTTCTTCACGTTCGTCTGATGTGTGCCGTCGGCTGTTGCGATATTCGTTCTGCCGTCTACCTCAACGCCAAAAGCCTTTGTGAGATAGCTTTCAGATCCCAGAAAGCCTGCCGCAATAAGAACAAGCTCGGCTTCTACCTTGTATTCGCTGCCCTCAACAGGCTTCATTATCGTTCTGCCTGACTTAGGGTCTTTCTCCGGTGAGAGCTTTACAAGCACTGCTCCCTTAAGATTGCCCTTTTTGTCTTTGAGAAACTCCTTGACAGTTGTCTGATAAACTCTCGGGTCATGACCGAACACACCGATAGCTTCCTCCTGACCGTAATCTGTCTTGCAGACCATTGGCCACTGCGGCCATGGGTTGTTCTCGGCTCTCGTGTCAGGAAGCTTTGGCATCATTTCAAGCTGCAAAACGCTCTTGGCGCCATGTCTTACGCTTGTACCAACGCAGTCATTTCCTGTATCTCCGCCACCTATTACCATGACGTTCTTGCCCTTTGCGGAAATGTGGTTTTTATCCGTAAGACCGCCGTTCAGCAGTGCCTTAGTTGTGGATTTCAGAAAATCCACTGCAAAATAGATACCCTTTGCATCTCTGCCCTCGGCTTTGATATCTCTAGGGTTTGAAGCACCACAACAAAGTATTACTCTGTCGAAGTCCTTGAGAAGCTCAGCCGCTGTGATATCCTTGCCCACATTAACGCCTGTGCGGAACTCGATGCCCTCTTCTTTCATTATGTTTATCTTGCGCTCGATTATCTGCTTTTCAAGCTTCATGTTCGGTATGCCGTACATAAGCAGACCGCCCACTCTGTCCTCACGCTCGAAAACTGTTACACTGTGACCTCTCTGATTGAGCTGGTCAGCGGCAGCAAGACCTGACGGGCCAGAGCCTATAACAGCGATAGTCTTTCCTGTTCTTACCTTTGGCACTCTTGCTGAAGCATATCCGCAGGCATAGGCATTTTCAATAATGCCGTATTCGTTAGCCTTTGTGGTAACAGCGTCGCCATTAGCTCCGCAGGTGCAGGCTTTTTCGCAAAGTGCAGGACAAACTCTTGATGTGAACTCAGGAAAATTGTTCGTCATATGAAGTCTGTAATATGCCTGCTCCCAGTTGCCCTTGTATATAAGGTCGTTCCATTCAGGGATAAGATTGTTAAGCGGACAGCCTGAAAATGCGTTGCCTATCTTCATTCCTGCCTGACAGAACGGCACACCGCAGTCCATACATCTTGCTCCCTGCTTTTGCTGCTCCTCCTTTGAAAGAGGAGTGTGAAATTCATTAAAATTCTTTATACGTTCCTCAACGGAGAACGCTGCTGCGTCCTCACGCTTATAGTCCATAAAACCAGTTGGCTTTCCCATATCTCAACTATACTTGCTTTCACAGCAAGTATATCCTCCTTTCGATTTTAAAAGTACAATATCTCATGTGCGCAGGCTTACTGCTTGCCGTTGATGATCTGATAGAATGCTTCTATCTGCGCCTGATCACTACTCATACCCTTTTCTTCCATTGAAGCTATAGCAGACATCATCTTCTTGTAATCGTGAGGGATTATCTTCTTGAACTTAGGCAGATATTTCTCAAAGTTATCAAGAATACGCTTGCCCTTTTCAGAGCCTGTTGCGTCAACGTGCTGCTGGATAAGGTCTTTGAGCTGAATTATATCGTACTTCTCCTTGACCTCAGAGAAAAGTACCATTTCCTTGTTGAGTCTTGTGTAAAGGTGTCTGTCCTCGTCAAGAACGTAAGCTACACCGCCCGACATACCTGCCGCAAAGTTTTTGCCCGTCTTGCCGATAACTACCACACAGCCGCCTGTCATATACTCACAGCCGTGGTCGCCAACGCCCTCGACAACTGCCACTGCGCCTGAGTTTCTTACGCAGAAACGCTCGCCTGCAACACCGTCGATGAACGCCTTACCGCTTGTTGCGCCGTAAAGTGCAACGTTACCGATAATGATATTGTCCTCGGCTTTGAAAGTGGAATCCTTTGGAGGATAAACAACGAGCTTACCGCCTGAAAGTCCCTTGCCGAAATAATCGTTAGAGTCGCCCACAAGCTCGAGGGTCAAGCCGTTCGGGATAAATGCGCCGAAGCTCTGTCCGCCTGAGCCGTTGCAGACTATCTTGTATGTATCGTCAGCAAGTGTGTTATAATACTTTCTTGTTATCTCTGAGCCGAAGATAGTACCGAATGAACGGTCTGTGTTCTTGACATTTACTGTGATAGACTTCTTCTCACCACTCTCAAGATTTTTCTCGAACTCCTTCATGAGTACCTTTTCATCAAGAGTGTTTTCAAGCTTGAAGTCATACTTGGATTTCTTGTTGTATTCTACCTTTTCTGAAACGTAATCAGAGTTGATGATATTAGAAAGGTCAACTTGTGCCGCAGTGCCTGTGATACCAGCCTTTGGCTTGATAAGGTCAATTCTTCCCACAAGCTCGTCAACTGTTCTTACGCCAAGCTTTGACATATATTCTCTAAGCTCGGAAGCCACAAATATCATAAAGTTCATTACATATTCAGGCTTGCCAGGGAACTTCTTTCTAAGCTCTGGGTTCTGTGTTGCAACACCAAATGGGCAAGTATCAAGATTACATACTCTCATCATTGCACAGCCGAGTGTTATCAGCGGAGCTGTTGCAAAGCCGAACTCCTCTGCGCCAAGGATCGCTGCGATAACAACGTCACGGCCTGTCATGAGCTTGCCGTCTGTTTCGATAACGACCTTGTTTCTAAGACCGTTCTTGATAAGGGTCTGATGTGCTTCTGCAAGTCCAAGCTCCCATGGAAGTCCTGCATTGTAGATAGAGTTTCTCGGAGCCGCACCTGTACCGCCGTCATAGCCTGAGATAAGGATAACACCTGCGCCTGCCTTTGCAACGCCTGCTGCAACTGTACCAACACCGCACTCAGAAACGAGCTTTACAGAAATTCTTGCGTTCTTGTTTGCGTTTTTCAGGTCATAGATAAGCTGAGCCAAGTCCTCGATAGAGTAGATATCGTGGTGTGGCGGAGGTGAGATAAGCGACACGCCAGGTGTGGAGTGTCTTGTTTTAGCTATCCATGGATAAACCTTTTTGCCAGGAAGATGTCCGCCCTCGCCTGGCTTTGCGCCCTGTGCCATTTTTATCTGTATCTCATCAGCAGATGTGAGGTATCTTGAAGTTACACCGAAACGTCCCGAAGCCACCTGCTTGATAGCTGAACATCTGTCCTCAGAAGTACCCTTTGTGAGCAGTCTGTCAAGGCTCTCACCGCCCTCGCCTGAGTTTGACTTGCCGTGAAGTCTGTTCATTGCGATAGCAAGTGCTTCATGAGCTTCCTGAGAGATAGAGCCGTAGGACATAGCGCCCGTCTTAAATCTTCTTACAATAGAGTCAACGCTCTCAACTTCCTCCAGCGGAACAGGATTTTCAGCAAAGTTGAAATCCATAAGACCTCTGATGTTCACAGGGTCCATTTCCTCAGAGATAAGCTTTGAATACTTCTTGTATGTTTCATAGTCGCCAGTCCTTGCAGCCTGCTGGAGCAGGTAGATAGACTGAGGATTGTAGAGATGCTCCTCCTTGCCGCTTCTGAACTTGTGGCTTCCTCTTGATTCAAGCTCTGTGTCTGTGCCAAGTCCAAGAGGGTCAAAGGCTGATGTATGAAGTCTGTCAACATTTTTCTCTATGTCAGATATTGTGATACCGCCTATTCTGCTGACAGTACCTGTGAAATACTTGTTTATAACATCCTGACCGATACCGATAGCCTCGAATATCTGTGAGCCTTGATATGACTGTATAGTAGAGATACCCATTTTTGAAGCTATCTTTACGATACCATGGAGAACAGCCGCATTATAATCGTCAACAGCGGCATAGTAATCCTTGTCGAGAAGGTCGTCAGCAATAAGCTCGTGGATAGTTTCCTGAGCAAGATAAGGGTTGATAGCGGAAGCTCCATAGCCAAGCAGTGTTGCAAAGTGATGAACTTCTCTAGGCTCACCGCTTTCGAGGATAATAGCAAGAGATGTTCTCTTCTTTGTAACAACAAGGTGCTGATGAAGTGCTGATACTGCAAGCAGTGACGGGATAGCAAGGTGGTTCTCGTCAACTCCCCTGTCTGAAAGGATAAGGATATTTGCGCCCTCGCTGAACGCCTTGTCTGCTTCTATATAAAGTCTGTTTATAGCCTTTTCAAGTCTTGTGTTCTTATAATAAAGTATAGGGATAACAGCTACCTTAAAGCCAGGAATGTGCATATTCTTTATTTTAAGGATATCTGTTGAGGTAAGGATAGGGTCGTGTATCTTCATTACCTTGCAATTTTCAGGCTTTTCTTCAAGAATGTTGCCGTCCTCGCCAATATAGACAGTTGTGGAGGTAACTATTTCCTCTCTGATAGCGTCTATAGGCGGATTTGTTACCTGTGCAAAGAGCTGTTTGAAGTAGTTGAACAGTGGCTGAGGCTCTTTTGAAAGCACCGCAAGCGGGCTGTCTGTACCCATAGCGGCAATAGACTCAGAGCCGTTCTTTGCCATTGGCAGGATAGATGTCATAACGTCCTCATAGGTATAGCCAAAAGCTTTCTGAAGTCTTTGTCTTTCCTCGTAGCCGTGTTCCTCTACCTTGATGTTTGGTATCTTAAGGTCTTTAAGTCTGACAAGGTTGCTGTCAAGCCACTCGCCGTAAGGCTGCTTTGAAGCATAGTATTCCTTAAGCTCGTCATCGTCGATAACTCTGCCCTGAACAGTATCAACAAGAAGCATTTTGCCTGGGCGAAGTCGTTCCTTTTCAACGATATTGTCTGACGGGATAGGAAGTGCGCCAACCTCAGATGAAAGGATAAGATTGCCGTCCTTTGTGATATAATATCTTGACGGACGCAGACCGTTTCTGTCAAGGACTGCACCCATGATATCTCCGTCAGAGAAAAGGATAGAAGCAGGTCCGTCCCATGGCTCCATCATAGTTGCATAATACTGATAGAAGTCTTTCTTAGCCTGACTCATCGTGCCGTTGTTATCCCATGGCTCAGGGATCGTTATCATAACAGCCAGTGGCAGATCCATTCCACTCATGACCAAAAATTCAAGTGTGTTATCGAGCATTGCAGAGTCAGAGCCTTCTGTGTTTACAACAGGTGTGACCTTATCAAGGTCGCCCTTCAAATGCTCAGACTTCATCGTTTCCTCACGAGCGAGCATTTTATCAGCATTGCCTCTGATAGTGTTTATCTCACCGTTGTGAACGATCATTCTGTTAGGATGCGCCCTCTGCCAGCTTGGGTTTGTGTTGGTAGAAAATCTTGAATGTACCATAGCGATAGCAGACTCGTAGTCCTTATCCTGAAGGTCAGGGAAGAACTTTCTGAGATCCTGCACAAGGAACATTCCTTTATATACTATAGTTCTGCTTGAAAGTGATACAACGTAGGTGTCCTCATTTGACTGCTCGAACACACGTCTTGCAACATATAGCTTGCGGTCAAAGTCAAGACCCTTTTTAACGCCCTTTGGACGCTTGATGAAGCACTGCATTATGGCAGGCATACACTGGGCAGCTCTCTTGCCAAGCACCTCAGGCTTTGCAGGAACGACTCTCCAGCCAAGGATCTCCAGACCCTCTTTTTCAGCGATTATCTCAAACATCTTCTTTGCCTGATTTCTCGCAAGCTCGTTCTGTAGGAAGAAGAACATACCAACGGCATAATCTCTCTCCTCGCCAAGCGTGATCCCAAGCTCAGCGGCGGCGATCTTCTTGAAGAATTTATGTGAGATCTGAAGCAGGATACCTACTCCGTCACCTGTTTTGCCCTCTGCGTCCTTACCAGCACGATGCTCAAGCGTTTCAACGATAGTCAGCGCATTTGCAACAGTATCGTGGCTCTTTTTGCCCTTAATGTTCACAACAGCACCTATTCCGCAGTTATCATGCTCGAATTTCGGTGAATACAGGCTTTTTACATTAGTCATATCCTCCATGCGTTCCATTTTTATCACCCTTTCCTGCCAAACTGTAAAAAAATTATAGCTTATCGTTCAGCAACGTATGTTATTTCACGGCTCATAGCCGATTTTTAGCTGTTTTTAACAAAAAATTTGCAGGAAGAAATTAAAATCCTGCAATCCTGCATAAGTGCAAACAAACTCAAAGCATGGTTTTTCGCACAAATGCAAGAAAATAGCCTTTTTCCGTCTTTTCTGACGGCTTAATCATTATAACACACATTACAGCAAAATGCAAGAGCGAATGATAAAACTTGCATAAAATCATTATTAATTTTTAGTTAATCGGTATACATATATAACCTATGATTTCATATCGCTTTCCTAGGTAAACCTCGCAAACTAACGTAACAACGCTCTTTTCAGCTTATTTACAGCCATTTTCAGAGGAGAATCGTACTCTTTGTAAAAATGCTGATAATCCTTAGAATTGTTCCAGTCACCACCCCATTTCCAGCCGTGACGCCTGAAAATGCAATAGCAAAGATCTGTTCTGTCAATCTTGTGATCAAAAGCCTTGTCACGGTCTGCATACTCTGTAGCATTGTCAGGCATGACCTTATTCCCCACTATATAAGGATTTATAAGAGGGTTTATGTCTATCGCCCTTCCGTAGCTGTGAGCCGAAATAATGTTGGTACCAGCCACCACCCTATAGTTGAAGGCAGAGGAATTGTTATCCGCCATTGACCTTTCGTCATCAGCGTCATACTCGTCCACGAGCTTGATTTTTTCTATCTCAAAAAGCTCATAGAAGATATCTAGGACCTCCTCCGCAAGCTTTTTTGCCACGATAAGCTCCCCCGACTGAACCTTATGCTCAAAGTCATAATATCTCACACGCAGATATGCAAGGTCGCCCAGCTTCACATAGGGGTTTTCCTTATAGGAAACGCCTTTGATACGCTCTATCACCTCGTCTGGAAGCTCCTCAGCCGTAAAGCCCTCTCTGTATAATATCTTTTCCATAAAAAACACTCCTTACAAAAAGCGGTCAAGGCATGATACCTTGACCGTCCTTATTATTTATCCGCAGACTTGTAGTACATAACAACAGGCGTACCGTAAGGCACGTTGTCATAAACATATTTGGCGTCGTCATAGCTCATATTTATACAGCCGTGAGAGCCGTTGTATTTGTATATCTCACCGCCGAAATATCCGCCTCGCCACGTTGAATCGTGAAGACCTATTCCGCAGAGAGAAACGTTGTTCCAGAAGTTGCACTTTGTATCCCACTCGTCGCCGTCGGCATTTGTGTCTTTCATACGCTTGTTGGTCTCCTTTGACCACAGCTTATAAACACCAGGGAGAGTTGTTCTCGCCTTAGATGTGGTCTGACCTGAAACTATATAGGTATCGAGCTTTTTCTTGCCCTTTTCATAATACCACAAGTGCTGGTCGGTAAGGTCTATCTCAATATAAGTGTCGCCTATATCATCGTCCTTGCTTCTCGCAGACTCAACGCCTGTAAAGTCAAAATAACCGGTACTGTAATAGATAGGGTCTACCTTGTCAACGCTCTCGCCCTTTTCAAGCATATCCACAAGATCATCACAAGTCTTTTCCTGATCTATCCACCAGCCGTATTTAGCATCAGAGCTTGTCGGCACGATTATGTCGCCCTGCAAAGTGGCGTGGAATTTTCTCTTAATATTATATGTATCATACTTCTTTGCGAGCTTTTCCACATACTCCATGGCTTTCTTTCTATCCACAGTGTAGCTTCCGTCATCTTTGAGCTTTATCATCTTCATAAGCTCCTCGCCCGTGAGAGTTTCTGTGGTGTAGTCAAAATCGTATGTGACAGAAAGCTGAAAAACATCATTTCTCTTCTTGCAATCGTCCTCAAGGTCTGCACTCTTCACCTCCGGAAGAGAATAACACCCCGTATCCTTATCAAGCTCAACGCTCAGCTCACCTGTCGCTACGCTTTGCGTAACATAAGCTTCAAGCTTTTTCATATCAGTTATCTTGTTTCCCTGCACCTCAGGGGTGATAACATAAGCCGTCTTGTCCTCGTTAAGACCAAGCTTTGCGTCGGCAGTTTCAACATCGCCCCAATTTGCTTTCTCCACAAGCTTCTGAAGCTTCTCAACATCAAATGTGATGTCCTCATTAAAGCTATAGATGGAGTTCTGTATAAATCCCGAGAACCATGTTTTTCTGTTCACGCTGTCATAGATCTTCTGAAGCTCGTCCTTACCGCTTAGTCTGTAATCAAAATCAGCCGTCTTGAAAACAACAGGTGTGCCGTCGATAGTTTTGACCGTAAGCTCATAAGGCATATCGTTCACCCCGAGCAGATCGCAAGCCTGTTCAAATGTCCTTCCGCCCACGTCAACGCCATTCACTGTTGTGCCGCTCAGAAATCTGTTGCTATAGTAAGCTCTTCCAATGAAATATCCTCCGCCCACAACTATTATGATAGCCGCTGCCGCAGTGCCGCAGATAATGCCGATATTGTTGCGTTTTTTCTTTCTTTTCTTATTCTTTGACGAACCTTTGACAGAGCTGTTTTTCTTCACAGATGTCGCAGGCTTTTTCGTTATCTTTGTGGAATTTTCCGTCATCAATTATCCTCCTGTACAAAATGACGTTCGGCATATGCCGACAATGTATCAAGAATAATTATATCATGCTTTTTTCCTTTTGTCTATAGGATAGGCTGAAAAATTTGTCACAAAAAGAGTGCCGGATATTCTTATTTAATGTACAAATAAACGTACTGCAAAAAAACTACACGCAAACACAGTAAAAAAATATCGGGCAGATAACTCCACCCGATACAATATCAGTCTTTTATATACTTGTTCTTGACCTCGCTGTAGGTCTTGCAGAAGCGGTCATGGGAGATATACGCTCCCCAGCTCATGTTATCGTCCACCTGAGGGTCCATAACATATACCTGACCGTTTATCGTTACCTCCACCCACATATGATAGCCGTAACCGCCTGCCGCCATAGCGGTCTTGCCGTCAACGGTCTTTGCGTCAAAGCCTATATAGTTGAGCATTGCGGCGTAAACGTAAGAATACTCTGTGCAAGTGCCGTAACCGTCCTCAAGAACAGCCTTGACAGGATTTGCCCAGCCGCCGTAATCGTAGACCGTGTTCTTTATAATATAATCGTAGCAAGCCACAGCCTTTTCGTAGTTTGTCATATCATCTGATATTATCTTATTGAGATATTTCAGAAGTATCTTTTCTTCCTTTGCGCTGAGCGTCGCCTTTGGATCAAGCACTGCAGAATTAAGTCGCTGTGCAGGGGTCTTGCCGTTGTCGACAACAGGCGCAGTGGTTGTAGTTGTAACAGGCTTTTTAGTTGTTGTCACCTTAGTGGTGGTGGTCTTTTTCTTGGTAGTAGTCACCGCAGGCGTTGTGGTCGTAACAGGGGCAGTTGTTGTCTTTGCAGTGGTAGTAGTTTTTGCAGTAGTAGTTTTCACTGTTGTAGTCTTTTTTGTAACCTTTGAGGCAACAGTATCGCTGTCAGTAGTGCTGACAGGGGCGGAAGTAACAGCAGAAACCTTTGTTTCAGACTTTGAAGCCTGCTGAGTTTTCTTTGTTACAAGGCTTACTGATATGCTAAGCTTTGTGTCAGCGGAAGTCACGCTCTGCACTGCGGTCACTGACGCTGGCTTCTGTGATATTACAGAGGTCGTTACGCTCTCTGATCTCAAAGCTGTTTCGGAAGCTGACTTTGTTGTTTCGCTTTTTGCAGTTTTTACAGCCTTAACAGCCTCGGTCTGAGAATTTTTCGCAGTTTCCTTGACGGCTGATGTTGTAAGAACAGTTGTGATATCCCCGATCTGCTCAGATGTTTCCTTGTCAGAAACAGCAGAAATGACCTTTGCATTTTCAGGCGGCATGACCGCACATGGCTGGATAACGTTTTTATCAAGTGTCGCAAAAGTCACAGCAGATACTGTCACAACTCCGCAGGCAGAAAGCACAGCCACACAGCGGGATATCCCCGACTTCAAATAACCCAATTCAGAACGCTCCTTTCAAATGTGATAAACT
>OHFQ01000497.1_pt1 | contig 19223 bp, 9 predicted proteins | sample 1567581 | NCBI WGS metagenome assembly OHFQ01 (sample SAMEA3879559, study PRJEB24766) | human gut metagenome | biome: human-associated habitat; feature: feces | place: USA | collected 1985/1987 | reverse complement strand
ACCTCGGCCAACTGATCCACGCTGTAAAATCCGCCGAGCCGCTCCCTGTATCGAATAATGGCCATGACGCTCTTCTCACCGATCCCGACTACCGAGCGTAAGGTCGCCGAATCGGCCCCGTTGAGCTCGATCAATCCGGAGCGAACGGGCTCCGGTTTCGGAAAAATTACATAGGGGAGCAAAAGATCGGCCACCGAATCAGCGATCATATAGCAAGCCCGAAAACCCGCTTCGTCCCGAAGACCTTCGTAAAGATCCCGATAACGGACAATGGCCTCGGCCTGACGGACGGAAAAACCGAGCGACGCGAGATAGGATGCGGACACCGTATCGATCCTGAATCGTTCGCGGGGCACGATCCTCCTCGGCTCCTGCGGGACATACTCCCGATATTCCCGACGCGGAGAAGGTGTCAGCGCATACTCGCGTCCGATCCGAATATAGGGTTCCAGAATAAAATAGACCGAATCGGTCATGCCGTAGCAGGTAGCCACATCCTCGGGGATCCGAAACACCTTGCCCGCTGCGCGGTACTTCAGCAGGCTGACCGCCATGCGGGACGAGAGTCCCAGCCGCCGCAGATCGGCATACTCCACCGTATTGGGATCGAACTCGAACAGCCTCACGGAGTCCGCCGCAACCGTCGCTTCCATCTCCGCCTCCACCCTGTCGGCGGATACCGCGCTCTTCCGCCGTTCGGCCAGGAGCAGCCCGGCAACGAACACTCCCGCCAGCAGGAGAAACACCACGAGCGCCCGGCGCTCACGCATCTGGAAAAATCCGGCCATCCTCTACCACGCAGCTTTGTCGGACAACAACAACGCCCGGTAACGGTCGGAAGGCGACTCGAGCCGCTCACCCAAACCATATTCCACCCAACGTTCGTCCACCTTCCGAACGACCTCGGGCAGCGAAGTCACCACATTGGGAAAACGCGAAGGGTTGCCCGCAATTCCGGGCCGCTTGCTCCGGGCATCCGCGCACAGCACACCGTCGCGGCACTCCACATCCCGCCGGGGATCGGTATTGGCTGCGGCGAGCCACAGCAGCTCGTCCGGGCGCATCGTCCGGGCATGTCCGTCGAAAAGAACGGCATAGCGAATCCCCCGGCACGGATTTCGGGCAAGGAAAGCGGCCAGATCCGGCTTCTGTTCCACCGTATCATCGGCAAAGAGCAGCAAGGCTCCCCACTTCCCGGCAAGTCCGTCCGCGACCTCGACCAGACCGGGTGTCAGCTCGAACCGCTCCGGCACCCGAACGGCCTCCGCCGGAGCGGACGGATCGATCTCCGTCAGGTCGAACGCCAGTTTACCGCCGAACCCGGATGTCACAGTCGCATGGTCGAGTACGTCGTAAATTCCCTCGCTTACAATCAAATCGCGCGGAAACTCGGCCCGGCGCAACAAGGCGGCCAACCGGTCCGGATCATGCACGTCGCAATCCTCGCCCGTAATGACGAGGTATTTATTGAACATCATCTGCCCGGCCCCCCAGAGTCCCTGCGCTACTTTATGGGCTTGTCCCCGGTAGCGTCTGTCGATCGACACTACGGCCAAATTGTGCGCCGTACCGAAAACAGGCATCGTCAGCTCCTTCACTTCAGGCTGTACGGCCAGCCGGATCGGAGCCAGGAAAATTTTCTCGGTGGCCTTGGCGATATAGGCGTCCTCCTGCGGAGGAATGCCCACCAGCGTCGCAGGATAAACGGCATCGCGCCGCCGCGTGACGGCCGTCACATGGAAGCGGGGATATTCATCGGTCAGCGAGTAAAAACCCGTATGGTCGCCGAAAGGCCCTTCCACCGTCTTCGGCTCCGACGGATCGACATACCCTTCGATCACGAAATCGCAGTCGGCCGGCACATAAATATCGTTGGTGATACATTTCACCAGTTTCACCGGGCGCCGGCGCAGGAACCCTGCCAGCAGGTATTCGTCCATGTTGTCCGGCATCGGAGCCGTCGCAGCATACGTATAAGCCGGATCGCCGCCCAACGCTACCGACACGGGCATCCGCCGCCCGGCACGCCTGTAACCTTCGTAATGACGGGCTCCGGTCTTGTGCAGGTGCCAGTGCATGCCCGTCGTGCGGGCGTCGAACAGTTGCAGCCGGTACATGCCCACGTTGCGGATTCCCGTTTCGGGATCGAGGGTATGCACCAGCGGCAGCGTCACGAAGCGTCCGCCGTCGCACGGCCAGCACTTGAGCACCGGCAGCGCATCGAGCGACGCCTCCTCCCCCTGCAGCACGACCTGCTGACATTCGCCCCGCGACGACGAGGTACGCGGCAGCCAGCGCGACATCTCGGCCAGCAAAGGCAACATCCGCAGTTTATCCAGGAGCGAATTTTTCGGCGTGACGGCCTGCTGCAACAAATCATCGAGCCGTCGCGTCAGTTCGTCGAGCGACTCCACGCCGAGCGCCATCGCCATCCGACGATCGGAACCCATCATATTGGTCAGCACGGGAAACGGCGTCCCCGTCTGCTCGAACAACAGCGCCTTGCCGCCGTCCGGCTGCTTGGACATGCGGTCGGTAATCTCGGCGATCTCATACACCGGATCCACCGGCACGCTCACGCGCTGCAATTCGCCTTCCCGCTCCAGGCGGGCGATAAATTCACTCAGGTTGCGATACATAAATCCCTACATTGATTCTGCCCCGAAGTTTTCGAGGCATACAAAGTTAAAAAATAATCCGGCAAATCCGCCGGATTATCCCGATTATCGTTTCCGCCCGCAGAAGCGGCAAGCCGAAGCAACTACCGCAGGAACAGCAGCTCCCGGTACTTGGGCAGCGGCCACATCTGGTCGTCCACGATCTCCTCCAGACGATCCACGTGTTTGCGGATCTGGTCGAAATAGACCGCCACCGTATCGTGGTACGCGAGCGCCTTCTCCCGCTGATCCTCGATCTTGTTGGCCACCTTGCGGGCTTCGATCATATCGTGGGTCAACTGCTGGATCAGAGCCGTATGCTGCTGAATACGCTTGATCAGGTCGATATCCGCCGAAGCGTCCAGGCCCTGTCCGATCTGCAAAATCTTATAGACCTTATCCAGCAGGAGGGCTTCGTAACGCGAAGCGATCGGGACGATATGGTTCATCGTCAGATCGCCCAACACGCGGCCTTCGATCTGGATCTTCTTGATATAGGTCTCCCATTTCACTTCCGTACGGGCTTCGAGTTCCACCTTCGATAATACACCCATACGGGCGAACATCTCGATGGACGCCCGGTCGAGGTAGCGGTCGAACACGCGCGGGGCACAGGTCTCGCAGTCGAGTCCGCGCCGCGCCGCCTCCGCACGCCACTCCTCCGAGTAACCGTTGCCGTCGAAGCGGATCGCCTGCGAAGAGCGGATCATGCTTTTAAGTTCTTCGTAAATCGCCTTCTCCTTCCGGACTCCGGCCTCGATACGCGCATCCACACGCTCGCGGAACGCCGTAAGCTCGTCCGCAACAATGGTATTGAGTACGATCATCGCCTCGGCGCAATTGTCCGAAGATCCGACGGCGCGGAACTCGAACCGGTTGCCCGTGAAGGCGAAGGGCGACGTGCGGTTGCGGTCCGTGTTGTCGAGCAGCAGGGTCGGGATGTGCGAGATACCGCTCATCTTGAAGATGCTCTTGGCATCGAAGCGGATGGCATCATCGTCCTTCGAAGCGGCCAGCTTCTCGAGCACGGCCGAAACCTGCGAGCCGAGGAATGCCGAAATGATGGCCGGAGGCGCCTCGTTGGCCCCCAGGCGGTGGGAGTTGGTGGCACTCATAATGGCCGCCTTCAGCAAACCGTTATGCTTGTGCACGGCTGCAATTACGTTCACCAGGAAGGTAATGAACTGCAAATTCTCCGATGCGGTTTTACCCGGACTGAGCAGATTGACGCCCGTATCGGTTCCCAGCGACCAGTTGTTGTGTTTGCCCGAACCGTTGATTCCCTTGAAAGGTTTTTCATGCAGCAACACCCGGAAATTATGACGGCGGGCGATCTTGTCCATGATGGTCATCAACAGCTGGTTGTGGTCGTTGGCCAGGTTGCACTCCTCGTACACGGGAGCCAGTTCGAACTGATTGGGAGCCACCTCGTTGTGACGAGTCTTGACCGGAATGCCCAATTTCAGGCATTCGTATTCGAGATCGGCCATGAAAGCGATGACCCGCGTGGGGATCGCGCCGAAATAGTGATCTTCCAACTGCTGGTTCTTGGCCGATTCATGCCCCATGAGCGTACGGCCCGTCAGCATCAGGTCGGGCCGTACGGCCCAAAGGCTTTCGTCCACCAGGAAATATTCCTGCTCCCAACCCAAATACTGAATCACCCGGTTCACCTCCTTGTCGAAGTAGCGGCACACCTCGGTCGCAGCCTTATTCACGGCCGAAATCGACCGCAGAAGAGGCACTTTATAATCGAGCGCCTCGCCCGTATAGGCGATGAAGACGGTCGGGATGCAGAGCGTACCGCCCACGATGAAGGCCGGCGAGGTGGGGTCCCACGCCGAATAACCCCGTGCCTCGAACGTGTTGCGGATACCGCCGTTCGGAAACGACGACGCATCGGGCTCCTGCTGGACAAGCACCTTGCCGGAAAATTCGTCGAGTACACCCCCGCAGCCGTCCGGCTCGGCAAAGGCGTCGTGCTTCTCGGCCGTACCGCCCGTGAGAGGCTGAAACCAATGCGTATAGTGGTCGGCGCCGTGGTCGAGCGCCCACTGGCGCATTCCGGCAGCCACGCCGTCGGCGACTTCGAGCGTCAGCGGCGTCCCCCGCTGCATCGTATCGAGCAGTTGGGCATAAACCGTCTTGTTGAGATACCGGCGCATGGCCTCGCGGCCGAATACCTTCGTACCGAAATACTCGGAAGGACTTCCCTCGGGAGCCTTCACTTCGACGGCTTTGTGATTGATGGCCGCCTCCACCATTTTGAATCGGAGCAATGACATGGGATCAATTCGAATTATGAACTCGGAATACCGTAAAACCCGTACATTTCCGCCCGGATGACGAACGGCATCCTTTCTGCGCACAAAGATAAATATTCGACACGACAAAAACGCACAAAAAACCACATCTCCCCAAAAAAATCGAATATTTTTCAAAAAAACCAATAAAAAAACAACTTTTCCCGAAAAAATAGCTTAAAAATTCATCACACCAGTCGATTTCAGACGTTATTTTGCGAAAAACAGCATTTTTCGCAAAATCATCCCATTCGTGATCCGGGCATTTCCGAAACCTCCGCCGGAAAGAGCCTTCGTTGGTACAAACCGGCTATTTTCCGCATTTCTTGCTTACAATCCGGCAATTATTTTATATCTTTACGGGCAGTTTAAAAGCAATTGAACATATTTCAATACTAATCTCTAATTTATTATGGCAACTACCAAACGTGAAAAGTTGTTTACCGAATTTCCGCCGGTTTCGACCGAGCAGTGGGAGGAGGTAATCAAGGCCGACCTCAAAGGTGCGGACTACGAGCGTAAATTGGTGTGGAAAACGCCGGAAGGTTTCAACGTCCGTCCCTACTACCGGGCTGAAAACCTCGCCGGACTGAAGTTCCTCGGCTCCGAAGCCGGGGTTTTCCCCTACGTGCGGGGCACCCGCGCCCACAACCGCTGGAAGATCCACCAGACGGTCATCGTCAATTGCCCCAAGGAGGCGAACGCCATCGCGCTCAAGATCCTCAATGCGGGCGTCGATTCGATCGAATTCCAGATCGTTCCGGAGACCTTCTCCGCAGAAGATCTGAATACGCTGCTCAAGGATATTCATATCCCTGCAGTCGAAATTACCTTCAGCGGCAGTAAAACCGCCCATGTGGCAGAGTTGGTGATCGCGAAGATCGAAAAGGAGCAACTGCCTGCGGAAGAGGTGCACATCAATTTCTGCATCGACCCGCTGGTCAAGAAACTGACCTCGAAAGGCAGCTTCTGTTCGGAGAACGGTGCCAAGTGTTTCGAAAAGATCGCCGACCTGGTTCGGAAAACCAAAGCCTACAAAGGTATCCGCGTAATCACGGTATCGGGCGAAATCTTCAGCAACGCCGGCTCGACGATCGTCGAGGCGCTCGCCTTCTCGCTCGCTGCCGGTCACGACTACCTGGTACGCCTGATGGATATGGGCTTCACGATCGAAGAGGCCGCCAAAAAGATCCGTTTCTCGCAGGCCATCACCTCGAACTACTTCATGGAAATCGCCAAATTGCGTGCAGGCCGTATGTTGTGGGCCAACATCGTGAAAGCCTATAATCCCGTGAAGAACTGTCCCTGCAAGATGTTCACGCACGCCGTGACCTCGACGTGGAACCAGACGGCATACGACCCCTACGTCAATATGCTGCGCGGCACGACCGAAGCGATGTCGGCATCGATCGCCGGCGTACACTCGCTCGAGGTGACTCCCTTCAACAAGGCATACGAAGATCCCAACGAATTTTCGATGCGCATCGCCCGCAACGTCGAACTGCTGCTCAAACACGAGTCGCACTTCGATCAGGTCGTCGATCCGGCCGGCGGTTCGTACTACATCGAAAACCTCACCGACTCGATCGCCAACGAGGCGTGGAAACTCTTCCGCGAAATCGAGGAGAAGGGCGGCTACACCGCAGCCTATGAAAGCGGCTTCATCGTAGAGCGCGTCAAGGCATCGGCCGCAGCCAAGGACAAGAACATCGCAACACGCCGCGAAATCCTGCTGGGCGCCAACCAATACCCCAACTTTACGGAGGTCGCCGGCAAGGAGCTGACCGAAGCCGCCGTAACCCGCCCCGTGAGCGAAGGCAACACGCTGGCTCCCTATCGTGGCTCCATGGCATTCGAAGCCATGCGTCTGCACGTGGACCGCAGCGGCAAGGCGCCCAAGGCGTTCATGCTGACCTGCGGCAGCCTGGCTATGGCCCGTGCCCGTGCCCAGTTCTCCTGCAACTTCTTCGCATGCGCCGGCATCAAAGTAATCGACAACACGTTCTTCAAGTCGATCGAAGAGGGCGTCAAGGCCGCTCTGGAATCGAAAGCCGAGATCGTCGTAGTCTGCGCATCGGACGACGACTACGCAGAGGCGGCTCCCAAAGTGAAAGAGCTGCTCGGCGACAAGGCGATCCTAGTGGTTGCGGGCGCTCCGGCATGTATGCCCGAACTGGAAGCCCAGGGCATCAAGAATTTCATCAACGTCAAGAGCAACGTACTCGAAACACTGAAGTTCTACCTCAAAGAAATGGGTATCTAAAAAGCAAAAGTCATGAGAGCAAAATTTTCAGATTTAACATATGACGGAGGCGAGCAGAAGAGCTGCTGCGCTTCGAAAGGCTGCGGCCAAACCGAACCGTGGCTGACTGCCGAGCAGATACCTGTCAAGGGCTCCTACTCGGCAAAGGATCTGGAGGAGATGGAGCACCTGAACTATGCGGCAGGTATCGCACCGTTCCTCCGCGGCCCCTATTCGACGATGTACGTGATGCGTCCCTGGACCATCCGCCAATACGCCGGTTTCTCGACGGCCGAAGAGTCCAACGCATTCTATCGCCGCAACCTGGCTGCCGGACAGAAGGGTCTGTCGGTGGCATTCGACCTGGCGACACACCGCGGCTACGACGCCGATCACCCGCGCGTAGTGGGCGACGTCGGTAAGGCCGGCGTGTCGATCTGCTCGGTGGAGGATATGAAGGTGCTCTTCAACGGCATTCCGCTGGATCGGATGTCGGTGTCGATGACCATGAACGGCGCCGTGCTGCCGATCCTGGCGTTCTACATCGTGACCGGTCTGGAGCAGGGATGCACCCTCGATCAACTGTCGGGTACGATCCAGAACGACATCCTCAAGGAGTTCATGGTGCGCAACACCTATATTTATCCGCCGAAATTCTCGATGAAGATCATCGCCGATATCTTCGAATACACTTCGAAGAACATGCCGAAGTTCAACTCGATTTCGATCTCCGGCTACCACATGCAGGAGGCAGGCGCCACGGCCGACATCGAGTTGGCCTACACGCTGGCCGACGGTCTGGAGTACTTGCGTGCGGGCGTTGCAGCCGGTATGTCGGTGGATGCTTTCGCACCCCGTCTGTCGTTCTTCTGGGCGATCGGCATGAATCACTTCATGGAGATCGCCAAAATGCGTGCGGCACGTATGCTCTGGGCGAAGATCGTCAAAAAATTCAACCCCAAGAACCCGAAATCGTTGGCGCTGCGTACGCATAGCCAGACCTCGGGCTGGTCACTCACCGAGCAGGATCCGTTCAACAACGTAGCCCGTACGGCTATCGAGGCGATGGGAGCCGCTCTGGGCCACACCCAGTCGCTGCACACCAACGCACTGGACGAGGCGATCGCCTTGCCGACGGACTTCTCGGCACGTATCGCCCGTAACACCCAGATCTACATCCAGGAGGAAACCAACATCTGCCGCGAAGTAGATCCCTGGGCGGGTTCCTACTACATCGAAACCCTCACCAACGAGATCGCCCACAAGGCCTGGGAGCGTATCGAGGAGGTCGAGAAGCTGGGCGGTATGGCCAAGGCCATCGAAACCGGTATTCCGAAGATGCGTATCGAGGAGGCGGCAGCCCGCAAGCAGGCCCGCATCGACTCGGGCATCGAGAAGATCATCGGCGTAAACGAATACCGTCTGGATCACGAAGCTCCGATCGATATTCTGGCTGTGGACAACACGGCCGTACGCGAGAGCCAGATCAAACGTCTGAAGGAGTTGCGTGCAAACCGCGACGAAGCAGCCGTGAAGAAGGCGCTCGAGGCCATCACCGAATGCGTCAAGACCGGCAAGGGCAACCTGCTGGAACTCGCTATCGAGGCCGCCAAGGTACGCGCTTCGCTGGGCGAGATTTCGGATGCCTGCGAGGTGGTCGTAGGACGTTACAAAGCAGTTATTCGTTCCATTTCAGGTGTATATTCGTCAGAAGTGAAAAACGACAAATCCTTCGAGCGCGCCAAGGAGCTGTGCGCCGAATTCGCCAAGAAAGAGGGCCGTCAGCCGCGCATCATGATCGCCAAACTCGGTCAGGACGGACACGATCGTGGCGCCAAAGTCGTTGCGACCGGTTACGCCGACATCGGCTTCGATGTCGATATGGGTCCGTTGTTCCAGACTCCCGAGGAGGCAGCCAAACAAGCTGTCGAGAACGATGTTCACGTAGTGGGCGTATCGTCGCTGGCCGCCGGCCACCTGACGCTCGTTCCGCAGATCATCGCCGAACTCAAGAAACTGGGCCGCGAGGATATCATCGTCATCGTCGGCGGTGTGATCCCGGCACAGGATTACGATGAGCTGTATCGTGACGGTGCCGCCGCCATCTTCGGCCCCGGTACCCCGATTGCGACCGCAGCGATCAAGATCATGGAGATCCTGCTCGACGAGCAGAAATAATCCGGATCACTCCTCTGTTATTATCAAAGCCCCGCATCTTTTGATGCGGGGCTTTTTAATGGGGGGGGGAAGCGAACCGGCCGACCGAAAAAGAACTTTGCCATCGACCTTCATAATTCCATCGCCGGCCTCACATCCAGAGTCCGCGCAAATACAGCGGCGGATCTCAAACAACGACCGAATACATGCTGTCACAGTGCCATTTCCACAAACCCTACAAATTATGTTTGTAGGCCATATTTCCCGTTAGACAGACAGCGAATATCCTCCCCCCCCCGGCTCTCGAAAACAGCCGATTTCATACCGCAAACACCTATCCGGCAAAAACCTCGACTGCCGAGGCCGTCGTTCTCCTCCCCCAGCCCCGAAGACTTCCGGAATATACGATAAAATCACGGACATTTCGAAGATGCGGAAAAAGAGAACGGCGGATTGGCCGGACTACCACTCCGAGCACCTCACAAAAGAGAAGTCAGGAAACCGGCTCTTATCGCTTTTAAGAAGAGAAGTCATCCCCCTATGCCATCGCAATAACGACAATAAAAAAGAGGAATGTATAAGCTACATCCCTCTTTTTCGGCCGGAACTATTCCGGAAAAAATCTACCGGTAACGGTTAAAAATACTTGCCGCGCAAGTCCTCCACATTCGACATCTGCTCCAGGAAATCGAACAGACGACGCTGAATCATCCCCTGCGACGACGCCTCGGCACGTACCTTTTCAGCTTCGATACTCTGCGGAGTTTCCGCCTCCTGAATATCCGTCACCACGAAAACATAAGCACCTACATTTCCCCTGACCGGCTCGGACAGCGTATTCGTCTGCTCCGTTGCGGTAATCGCTCCGATCACACGAGGCTCGACACCCATGTTACGGATAAAGAACGATCCGTAACGGACATCTTCGAAAGGAACGACTTCGGTACCAAGGTTTTGGGCGACCTCTTCGATAGTCGAACCCTTCATTTCGCTGACGATCTTTTCAAACTTCTTATCGGTTATAAGCGTCTGGCGAATATTGTTCGCTACTTTCTCGATCGGCGTATAATCCTCATTGTCGATCTCAGTTACCACTGCGACCACATAGTCATCACCCACAGGGAAAATCTCGGAAATCGCGCCCACCTTGGCATCGTATGCCCAGCGCACCAATTCACGCGAATCAGCCAGTCCCTGCAGCAGACGGTCACCCTGCGTGAGTTTCGCTTCACGAGGAGTGAGGTTTCCCTTATTCGCTGCCTCGTTGAACGCATCGACAGAACCCTTGCCCTCGACAGAGAAAAGACTTGCCTGACTATGCACATTGCGACGGGTCGCCGACGAAGCCTCAACAGGATAAGTGATCGTCGCAAGGCGCATGTGCTTCGAAGGTTTGTCCAGACGATAAACCTGTAAAATCTGAATAACGTCACCCACTTCGACACGGAGAATATCCCCCTGCTTAGCCGTCGAAAGAAGTCCCGAAAGCTCGTCCGGGAATGCAGAGAAAGGCATCACGCCCGCATCGCCTCCATTTCCGGCATCCTGCATATAGAGCGAATGGGTACGAGCCGCCTGTGCGAAATCCGCACCTTGCCGCAAAGCCGTCATCAGACTGTCGGCCAGGTCGCGTTGGTCGTAGGTGAGTACAATATGGCGGACGCCCACGGAATCCGGAGCGTTCAAAGTTTCAACGACACGGGTCATCGTCCAGGTATCGTTCTTCAGGACGGGACCATACTGCTTGCCGTTGGCCAGCGCTTCGGCCTCATCGTCCAGAAGCTGGGCAACCGACCGATAATTGTCTGTAATTTTACCGAAACGGTTATTCTTGGCAAATGCTTTCGGATCGTCCGACGCGGCAAATTCATCGCCGACTTCCCGAACGGTCTTCTCCAAAGTCGCCATATCCTCTGCACTCGGAGCCACTTCGAACACCACATAAGAGAGCGTGCGCGAAGGTTTCTGCTCATAACGGGCCTTATGGCTATTGTAATAAGCCTTGATTTCGGAATCGGAAACCGAGAACAGAGAATCAGGCATATCGTGATAACGCTTGCCGACCCAAGAACCGCTGAAAGTCTTATTCTGCGCATCGACGCCTTCTTCCGCTTCCAGCCGATTGACATATACACCGCCTTTGACCAAGCCGTTATACTTATTGATTTCGCGCTCCCGCATAGCCTGTCCGACCAAAGCCCCCCACATATATTGCATCTGGGGATTTCCGGTTGCCTGGGCGATAAAATCACTCACACCCTCCACACTGTACTGTCCTGTACGGGGGTCGGTGAAAGCCGCAGCCATCGTCCCGGAATAATACTCGCCGCTGATAAGTCCCTCACGCTCGGCATCGGTCACCGAGATTCCCATCTTCTCGAAACCGGGCAAGTACACGTGGTTGGCAATCAGAGTCTGCCAAGCCATTTCAGCCAACTGATCCATCTGCTCTTCATTACTTTCGGAGATGTTGCTCTGGTCTTTCAGGTTGTTGTATACCTCAATATATTCCGAATATCTGATCTTCGAACCGTCGATCACACCGACCTTGGGGTCGTTACCCGAAAGTCCCATATCCGTTTTAAGCGAGAGAATGAATGCCAGCAGTGCAAACGCGATGATAATCGACAAAACCACACCGAATCTGGTCCGTAACGTGTTTAAACTTGCCATATAAACTATTTTAATTTATTGTTTCAAAATGAGTGTTCAAAGATAATAAATATATTCTGAAAACCATGATAAACGACCAAATTCTTTCGTCATTTTCCGCATCCGGCATATCGAAAAAACGCACTTGCCCTTCACCGGTCGAAAATATCCCGTAAACTACAACCGTTTCACGCGCGCCAACTCCAACCGGGAACGGGTCCTGCGCAGAATCTTGATCTCAAGATGCTCGAAACGCACGGTTTCTCCGGCCGCCGGCAGCCCTTCATACCGGAAAATGATATACCCGGCCAGCGTTTCGTACTCGTCACTCTCGGGTATGGCAAGCCCGTATTTTTCATTGAGATATTCCACTTCCAATCGGCACGAAAGGACAAATTCCGAATCGCCGACCTGTTTCTCCGTAAGGTCGGGCACATCGTGCTCGTCTTCGATTTCGCCGAAAATCTGCTCCAGAACATCCTCCAAAGAGATAATACCGGCCGTACCGCCGAACTCGTCGATCACGACCGCAATATTGCTCTTATGACGGATGAGCCGCTGCATGAGTGCTTGCAACGGCATCGTCTCCGGGACGTATTGCACCTCCATCAGCACCTCATCGATCGACGTCGGATGCCGGAACAGCGACTTCGAATTGACATAGCCGACGATATTATCGACACTCTCTTTCCAGACGAAAATACGGGAATACTTACTCTCGACAAAACGCGCCGTAAGCGCTTTGATCGAGGTATCATCGATATCGACCGCCTCCATATCGATACGGGGAACCATGCAATCCCTCACGCGCAAATCGGCAAAATCCAGGGCATTCTGAAAGAGTTTGATCTCATTATCCGGTTCATGCTGCGCCTCCGGCTTCCCCGATTCGAACAAGCTGGCCAGATCGGTCCGGTCGAAAATGGGCTCCATCATCGCAACCTTCGGCTTACGCCCCATCAGCCACAAAATCCCCTGGGAAATCCAGGTCGTCAGCTTGGCGATCGGAAAAAGCAGCAGATAAAAGAAATAGATCGCAGGAGCAAACAGGCGGTAATAAAAATTCGGGCTGTTCCGGAAAACGGATTTCGGGAGAAATTCGGCGACGAAGATGATGATGATTGTCGAAACCGCCGTTTCCAGAACGACGGACCCGCCGCGAGCGATCTCCGTCCAACCCACTGCCGCCGCGAGCGAGCGCAACAACAGCGACATATAGAGCGAATAGATAACCAGGGCGATATTATTCCCGACCAGGATCGTCGTGATGTACTGCCCGGGGTGACGGGCAAAAATGTCGGCGATGAAATTGAACAGCCGACTCTGCTTCCGGTCGATCTCCAGTTTCAGGCGGTTCTTGCTCGTAAAAGCGATCTCCATCCCCGAAAAAAAAGCCGAAAGCAACAACATCAGCAGAATTATAAACACCGAAGTTATCATAAGGAACGATCGTTACTTTCTACGGGAGTCAGTTGAATTTTCCGGTCGTTCCCCCGTATCGGCCGGGCCGGTTTGACAGGCTGTTCGGAAACTGCCTCCTTCGCAGCGGAAACATTGTCCGCAACGGGTTTCACCGACGTAGAATCCGCGTCCCGTGTCGGCTCGATATTGACCCACATACGCCCTTTGATTCGGCGAAATTTCCAGTCTTTCAACTGATCGTCCGACTCGAATCCTTCGACGATGTAGGAATTTCCGCTCTCTTCCACGATCTTGGAATCGACGTTAGACCAGATCCGGCGCGTTTTCTCGTTCCAGAACAACTGCTGGGTGTAGAGCTCCTGTCCGTTGGATTTTTTCACTACGACATTTCCTTTGGCTTCCCATAATTTCCGATTCCCGTAATGAATCGCATAGTTAGCCGTTAGCGTAGCATCGACCGCTCCGATACTGTCCTTCTGATATGTCACGATATCCACGCCCTTGCGAAATTCCTGATAAGGCTCTTTTGCCAAAGAGTAACCTTCCACCAAAGGAGCCGTAAAAACATAGGATTTCCGGCCGTTCTCCGTATTGGTCATCGTCAAATGCTCGCTGTACTCGGTCATCAAAGCCTCATCGTTAGGCTCTTCGGCCACCGACTCCTTGTCGCACGAATATAGCAAGATAGCACTTCCCACGATGAGAAGTGCTACCTGTGCATATCGTTGAATGCTTCGGAGCATCGTTCGTACAAACTATGTCGCTACCGGGGGCGTACGGTCGTCACGATACCGCGGGCCGGACCGCAGGTAATCGTATAACGTGCACCCTCCATCAATTCGTTGAAGAAGCACTCCTCGGCAGTCGGGAATCCGCGACGGTAGTTTGCTGCCGCATCACGCGCCGTCTGAGCGAAATTGCCGGCATCGGCGTCGTTGGCAAGCAGGTTGGCTGCCTGCGTCATCGTATCGTAAGCGACCCAGAAAATAGCCTGACCCTCCAGTCCGGAGCAGGATGCAGCCGAAGCCGCATAAGCCTGCGCCAAGGCGAAATAAGCCATACCGTTATTGGGATTCAGCGCCTTGGCCTCATTAGCCGCAACTGCAGCCGCCGTAGGATTCTTGGCTGCCAGTTCGGTCATACTCAAACGCACCAGAAGCAACTCTTTCTGAACGGCGTCTTGTTCGGCAGCAATCGCCTCACGCAGGTAAGTAGTCGATTTGGCGAAGTCGCCCCGCTCTTGGAATCCTTGAGCCAGCATCATGGCCGTCTGGGCAGAAGGTTCCATCGCATAATATTTTTCGGCGATCTGAAGGAAAAATTCGGAACTGCACTGCGAACGGGACATCAGCGAAACCGTCTGCTTGAGCAACTCCATATCCTCCGGAGCCGCTTCGATACGCGGACGGAACATCTTCTCCAAATTCTCGCAATCGGCAGCACCGCTACCCGCAAAACAGGTATCGAACTGTGTTTTCGCCTCCTTTACTCCAGGAGCATCACTCTCGAAAATCGGAGCCAGACGAGCGTACTCATCCAAAACGGCATCCGGATAGACCTCGCCCATCTTATAATCATCGCACAAATTGCTGAAATACACCAATGCGACATCCGGCAGCGCAGCATAACCGCTCTGCAAACCGGCTTCGATCGCCTCCTTATACAACTTGCGCACGCCTTCCCGGTCGGAAGGATTGAAAGTCAGATATTCACGGGCTTTACGGTCAAGGACATAAGCCGTACCGTAATTGGGACTGGAAGGAAAATACTGTACACGCAGGTCGTAAATCATCATCAGCGAATCGAGCAGAGCTTTTTTCTCATTCAGGTCTTGTGCGCGTTGCACCTTGTTCGAATAAACCTGTGCCCCCCGAATAAAGGTCGCTTCGGAAGCCGAAGGAGCCTCCTGTGCAAGCGTACGGAAATAAACAGCGGCTGCGTCGTAATCGCGGGTATCGACAGCTTCCTTCAGCAGGTTGCTCGTCAGAATGTTTTGCTTACGCTGTTCGGGCGTATCTCCCCACGGAGCGTACCGAGGGTCACTGAAATCCTGGGCGATCGAAGCTGTCGCAGCGAACACCAATACTGCCGACAGCAAAATTTTCATGCGATTCATATTCTTCTTTATAATTTATTTTTTATGTGTGGTTTAATCGTATTTCGGACGAACGAACCAATAATCACCGAACAATGTCACGCCCAGCGAAAATTTGAAATAGGTCTGTTTAACCAGACTCACCTGTTCGTTGATCGCCTTGAAACTGCCGCGTCCGCCGACTTCGACTCCCAGATCGACCGACGACGCACCCAATATGCCGCCCAACACCGTCAGGGGAATACCGACGCCCAGCGTCACGGCGTATTCATTGACATCCACTCCGCCGAAAGTCTGGTTATAGGTACCATAACGAACTCCGGCCCGGTAGGACCAGCGTTTCAATGCGCTGCGTACATCCGCTTTATTGGGGGTGTATTCGACCCCGAGTTTAACCGTATTCGTGTTCCGGTAAGCCACATCGAAACCGGCTGCGGATTTCTCGACCAACCGAGAATTGCCGCTTCGCCAGTCCTGATAGACGTAATCCGCCCCCACAGCTATTTTAGGCGTGTTGTAATAAATACCTACGGCAACCTGCTGGGGCAGCTTGAGCCCCAGACGATTTCCCATATCCATAGCGACCGTATTGAAAATATCGCCGGTCTGCACCTTCGTCGTCACATTCGGATTCAAGTCGCCGCCGATATCGTAGGTCGCACCGATCGTCAGAATACGCCGACGGTTGCTGATCGGGGACCACTGTACGCCGAACTGTCCCTTAAAACGGGAAACGCTGTAGGTTTCGGTTCCCGTCGCGTCTGCGATAAGACCTCCTCCGGTTATATTCTCCAAAATAGCGGTTTTATAAATCCGCTGAATGTCGCCCCAATAGTACTGGGCAGCTATTCCGATCGAGAATCCGCGGAAGATCTCCCAGCCCAAGCCGAGCTTCACCTCCGTCACGTCGCCGTCGCCGTCCCACTGGTACTGCACGCGGCCGATATTACCCCAGATTTCATCGTCGTCCACCTCCTGTTTCATCCGGTAACCGACGCTGCTGTAAGGCGTCAGGCTGAAGCCCAACCCCAAATGCTTGGCAATCGGCAACTGAAACGCAATGTCGTGGAAATTGACCGTATAATAACTTGTATTGAGCGTCTGCCCGTAATATTTCTGGGAATTGTAAAAGCATTGCCCTTCAAGACCGAAATCGAAAAGGAACGACTTGGGGCGCACGGCACTGTAAGCCGCCGGATTGAGCAAATTGACAGCAGCCGCATTACGCATACCGACGCCGACACCGCCCATCGAACGTGTCTGAAGCGTTCCCGGGGTCCGCAGCTCACCCAGACCGTACATCGAATACGGCGAAAAAGCGTTGATACTGCTGGTTTGTCCCCATGCCATGCCCGGCATCACGACAGCCAGCGCGAGGCACAGTTTAACGACGGCTTTCTTCACTTGCATTATACTCTAAAATTCGGTTCAGCCCCAGAAAGACCAAATCACAATGTGCAAATATCGTATTTTTAATTCGTTTAACAAAGAATTTTGCATCCCCGCCGGTAAAAATTATCGACAACGCATCGATTTCCGGAAACAGCCGGGCGATATACCCCTCGATTTCGAAGGCGATGCCGTTCATCACGCCCTGCCGGATCGCCTCGACGGTCGAACGCCCCAAAAGCGTCTGGTCCTCACAGGATTCACACAGGGGAAGCGCCGCCGTATAATCGTGCAAGGCCCGGAAGCGCATCTGTACGCCGGGAGAAATATTACCGCCCCGGAAAACCCCGTCGGCAGAAACCTGATCGATGGTAATGGCCGTCCCGAAATCCACGATCAACAGATTGCGGCCCGGGTAGAGCGACGCAGCGCCGACGGCAGCCGCAAGACGGTCCTCCCCAAGAGTTTCGGGCGTAGTGTAACCGTTACGAATGGGAAGAGGAAGTTGCGGAGAGAGCCGCAGACAGCGCCCGATGCGGCGACGCACCAGCGCGACGGTGTCATCGACCGGACCGCGCGTAGTCGCAACAATAGCCTGCGTAATACCGGGATGAGCAGCAAGAATCCGATCTATCACCGCCTCGTCGAACTCTTCCGAACATCCGTCGGAAACGACGGTACCGCCGTCAAATACAGCGTACTTGACCCGCGTGTTACCCATGTCGATCGTCAGGTTCATCGTTGAATTTTTTGCTTCGTTCTTTCCGTCCGGCACGGCCGTTCTCCAAGTTCACTGCGGCACGAATCGTTCACAACCGTCCGGATTCAGTTTTTATAGCAGTTATATACTTTTCGGTTACCACGACCGTTCTCTTACCGATTTCGGCGGCACCCCACAACCCTGCGGAGCGTTATGCCGTCCTCCGGCCTTCTCCCGAGGGAGGAACTTCGGGAAAAAGACGAGGCATATCGGTCGCGTTCGGGCAAGTCCATACATCAAAACATTATGATTATACTCCCCAGCTCTTTCTACAAAGATTTAAGCACCTCGTATCCCGCTGCGACATCCTTAATCCCCCTAACGGTCATCGCCAGGCGATTATTGTGTTGCTTGAGAACAAATCGGTCGGGGCGCTGCGTCACTTTGCGCAAAAGCTCCATGAACGTATCGCTCTTGTAGTAAGGAGAATCGTCGTCGCCTACGAAATGGACGATCATCAAGCCGTTTTTGACCTTCACGCGCTCCATACCCAGCCGCACGGCCTCCCACCGCAGGCGAACCACATTGAGCAGCTCGGCAGCGGGCCGGGGCAACGGACCGAAGCGGTCGATCAGCTTGGCCTCGAAACTCTTGAGCATCTCCTCGTTGCGAGCCGTATCCAGCTCCCGGTACAAGCGCAGCTTCTCGGCGGGCTGCTGCACGTAGGAGTCGGGCAGCTCGGCCTCGACGTCGATTTCGATCACGCTGTCCGAAATATAGCTCATCTTATCGACCACGCCCTGCTCGGCATCGCTCATGCCGGGCATCTCGAGTCCCTCCGAGCGGAGTTCGGCGATCGCCTCCTGCATGATCTTCTGGTAGGTTTCGAAACCGATGTCAGCGATAAAGCCGCTCTGCTCGGCGCCCAACAGATTGCCGGCGCCCCGAATGTCGAGATCCTGCATGGCGATATTGAATCCCGACCCCAGATCCGAGAACTCCTCAATGGCCCGCAGGCGCCGCCGGGCATCCGGAGTAAGCAGCTCGTCGCCGGGCGAAAGCAGGTAGCAATACCCCCGCTGGCTGCCGCGTCCCACACGTCCGCGCAACTGATGAAGATCGCTCAAGCCGAAATTCTGGGCATTATTGACGATGATCGTATTGGCGTTGGGAATGTCGATGCCGTTTTCGACGATCGTGGTCGAAATCAACACGTCGAACTCCCCGTAGATAAAATCCATAATCAGCTTTTCGAGCTGTTCGGCCGGCATCTTGCCGTGACCGATCCCCACTCGTGCCCGGGGGCAGAGCCGAGTTACCATACCCTGAAGCGTCATCAGATCCTCCACCCGGTTGTGGACGAAATAGACCTGGCCGCCGCGGGCGAGTTCCGCCTCGACGGCGTCGCGGATGATCTCCTCCGAGAATACGTGCGACTCGGTGAGAATCGGCTGGCGGTTGGGCGGCGGGGTCGAAATGACGGACAAGTCCCGCGAACCCATCAGCGAGAATTGCAGCGTGCGCGGAATCGGCGTGGCGGTGAGCGTCAGCGTATCGACCGAAACGCTCATCTCGGTGAGCTTTTCCTTGGCGGCGACGCCGAATT
>OHFQ01000494.1_pt1 | contig 19331 bp, 17 predicted proteins | sample 1567581 | NCBI WGS metagenome assembly OHFQ01 (sample SAMEA3879559, study PRJEB24766) | human gut metagenome | biome: human-associated habitat; feature: feces | place: USA | collected 1985/1987 | reverse complement strand
CGCTCCTCTCGTGGGAGCGTGGATTGAAATCTGATGGTTCTTTTGGTAAACATGTCCGCTTTGCCCGTCGCTCCTCTCGTGGGAGCGTGGATTGAAATATTCTACGATGTAGACCAAGCTGATGTTGCAAAGGTCGCTCCTCTCGTGGGAGCGTGGATTGAAATCTCAAAGAAAGCAACCGCCTGTTCAGCAGTACGCCAGTCGCTCCTCTCGTGGGAGCGTGGATTGAAATTTAGTCGGTATATCCCCTGTCGTAGCGTAGTTGCGTCGCTTCTCTCGTGGGAGCGTGGATTGAAATAAGAGCTGAAAGTGAGAGAGATATTGCTGTAGCAGTCGCTCCTCTCGTGGGAGCGTGGATTGAAATATAGAATTAGCCTCTTTGAAGTTAAGACCAAGAAGTCGCTCCTCTCGCGGGAGCGTGGATTGAAATACTGAAAAGATAGAAAAGCTTAAAGAGTTTGAGGTCGCTCCTCTCGTGGGAGCGTGGACTGAAATATCAGCATATGAACCTATACACAATCATAATATGCTGCGTTATTGTAGAATTAGTAGTTAAGTCTATTTTTATAGCAATAACGCGGCTTATAAATAATACATCAGATAATATTGTTGCAAACTAGCAAATAGCAGGTATAATAAAGAGTAACATATTAACAAGGAGGCATATTCATTGGGCATTTACGTTAATCCGACAGGAAGATCGTTTGAGCTTGCGATAAATTCAGAGATTTTTGTTGACAAAAGCGGTCTGATTAAAGAAACGAATAAGTGTATAAATACATTACAAAGGTATATGTGTGTAAGCCGTCCAAGGCGATTCGGAAAGTCAATGGCCATGGATATGCTTTCAGCATATTATGGTCGAAAGACTGATGCAGAAAATTTATTTAAAGGCCTTAAAATAAGTCATGATGAGTCGTATGACAGACATATTAACAAGTATGATGTACTCAAAATTAATATGCAGGACTTTTTGAGTGTTACACACAGTGTTGATGATATGCTTAAAATGTTGTGCGAATACATTACGGATGATTTTTCAATAGAGTGTAAGGATATTATTTTTCGGGACAAGTCAAATATTGTGAGAGTAATGCAGGATGTTTTTATGTCTACAGGCAGGCCGTTTGTGATTCTTATTGATGAATGGGATTGTCTGTTTAGAGAATTTACGCAGGATAAAGAAGCGCAGAAGAAATACCTTGATTTTTTGAGAGGCTGGCTTAAGGATAAAGACTATATAGCGCTTGCATACATGACAGGTATACTGCCGATTAAAAAATATGGTTCACATTCTGCTCTTAATATGTTCACGGAATATTCCATGACAGATATGGGAGCTTTGGCAGAGTACTTTGGCTTTACAGATGATGAGGTCAGAGAATTGTGTGACAGATATGATATGGACTTTGAAGAGGCAAGGGCATGGTACAATGGATATAAGCTCGTGTCCCATAGCAAATATGGAGTAAAGAAATATGCGATGTACAGTCCGAAGTCTGTAGTAGAAGCCATGCTAAAGCATAAATTTGGTACTTATTGGAATCAGACTGAAACTTACGAGGCTCTCAAGGTTTATATTCAAATGAATATGGATGGTCTAAAAGATGCCGTGATTAAAATGCTTGCCGGTGAAAGTGAGAAAATAAATACAGGCACATTTGAAAATGACATGACATCATTTGCCACAAAGGATGATGTGCTTACACTTTTAGTACATCTTGGCTACCTGACATATGATAGTGAGACGGAAGAGGTTTCAATTCCAAATCGAGAGGTGTCAAAGGAATATCTTAATGCAATTAGTACAATGGATTGGGATGAAGTATCAAAATCAATAAAAGCATCACAAAAATTGCTTGAGAGTTTGTGGAATATGAATGGTGCTGCGGTTGCTGACGGAATTGATAAGGCACATAATGAGATATCTATTTTACGGTATAATGATGAGAATTCTTTAAGCTGTACAATTAATTTGGCATTTTATTCGGCCAGGGAGTATTACTCAATAGTTCGTGAATTACCAACAGGAAAAGGCTTTGCTGATGTATGCTTTATTCCAAGAGTGAGTCATTTGGATAAGCCGGCAGTTGTTATTGAATTGAAATATGATAAGAATGTTGATGGCGCCATTTCACAGATAAAGTCGAGACAGTATGTGGAAGCCTTGAAGGATTATAAGGGTAATTTGCTTCTTGTTGGAATAAATTACGATAAAAAGACAAAAGAACATCAATGTGTGATTGAAAAATGGAAGCTGTAAAGGTGAAATTAGCAGGGAGTATAGCAACAATTAATGCTATACTCCCTGCTATTATATTTTTGGTTGCAAGAATTTAGTTTATGCTATAAAATATTTATAACTGTATGCAGATATTTAATAATCACAATATCTGTCTGTATAATAAAATACGCATAAAGAGGACGAAAGAATGATCAACAAATTAGTAGACAAAATCAAGAAAACAAACGCACCTATCGTAGTAGGTCTCGACCCGATGCTTTCATATGTGCCTGAGCACATCACAAAGAAGGCATTTGATGAGCTTGGAGAGACACCGGCCGGTGCAGCGGAGGCTATCTGGCAGTACAACAAGGCTATTGTGGATGCCACATATGACCTGATTCCTGCGGTAAAGCCACAGATTGCCATGTATGAGCAGTTTGGAGTGGAGGGCCTTAAGGCATTCCAGAAGACAGTGGATTACTGTCACGAGAAGGATCTCGTGGTTATCGGAGATGTAAAGCGTGGAGATATCGGCTCAACATCGGCTGCATACGCCACAGGACATCTCGGAAAGGTACAGATCGGCAGCAAGAGCTATTCTACCTTTGATGAGGATTTTGCCACTGTCAATCCATACCTTGGAACAGACGGTATCAAGCCATTCGTAGATGTATGCAAGGAGGAGAAGAAGGGTATCTTCATTCTTGTAAAGACATCTAATCCATCAAGTGGAGAGTTCCAGGACCGTATGATTGACGGACGCCCATTATATGAGTGGGTAGGCGAGAAGGTTGCAGAGTGGGGAGCTGACTGCATGGGTGATTCATACAGCTATGTAGGTGCGGTTGTTGGCGCAACATACCCTGAGCAGGGTAAGATTCTTCGTAAGGTAATGCCAAAGAGCTTCATCCTCGTACCGGGCTACGGCGCACAGGGAGGCAAGGGCGCAGACCTTGTTCATTTCTTCAATGAGGACGGACTTGGTGCAATTGTCAATTCATCACGTGGAATCATCTGCGCATACAAGCAGGATAAGTACAAGGATATGGGTATCACAGCAGAGAATTTTGCAGATGCATCACGCAAGGCTGTTGAGGATATGATTGAGGATATCTCAGGAGCACTTGCAAATCGTTAATAAGTTATTCAGAAAGCTTAAATATATTAACAAACGAAACCAGGGAGATAAAATGGCAGAGAAATTTGAGGAGATTGCAGTTGTAGTTGACCAGAGCTCACTTGGCAATGGCATCTACGACCTCACACTAAAGACAGACAAAATTGCAAAGGCAGCAAAGGCGGGACAGTTTGTATCGGTTTACTCAAACGACAAGAGTAAGCTGCTTCCGCGTCCGATAAGCCTTTGCGGCATAAACAGAGATGATGACACCATTCGTCTCGTGTACCGTGTGACAGGTGAAGGCACGGGAACAGAGGAATTTTCAAAGCTTGTCAGGGGCGATAAGGTAAGGCTTTTAGGACCTCTTGGAAACGGCTTTACAGTACAGCCGGGAAAGAAGGCATTCCTTATCGGCGGAGGAATCGGAGTGCCGCCTATGCTGCAGCTTGCCAAGGATATAAATGCAGGCATTGTGCAGACATCAGGTGAAGAAAAAAATCCGGCACAGGCAGGTGCAGTATGCGATATGAACATCGTCATGGGCTATCGCGATGAGAATACCTTCCTGCTCGATGAGTTTAAGGAACAGGCAGCTTCCTTTGTAGCTACAGAGGACGGCAGTGTCGGCACAAAGGGCAATGTCATCGATGCAATAAAGGAGAATGCTCTTGAGGCAGACGTGATTTATGCATGTGGACCTATGCCTATGCTTCGTGCACTCAAGGCTTACGCTGCAGAGCATGATATGGACTGCTTTATATCAATGGAGGAGCGCATGGCATGTGGAATCGGTGCATGCCTTGCGTGCGTATGCAAAACAAAGGACAAGGATGCCCACAGCAATGTAAACAACAAGCGTATATGCAAAGAGGGACCTGTTTTTGATGCGAAGGAGGTGGAGCTGTAATGAGTAATATGTCAGTAAATGTGGCCGGTGTTGAGTGGAAAAATCCTGTTACAGTTGCATCCGGCACATTCGGCTCCGGTGCAGAGTACAGCGAGTTTGTTGATTTAAACAGACTTGGTGCAGTCACTACAAAGGGTGTTGCGAATAAGCCGTGGGAGGGTAATCCTACACCTAGAGTAGCAGAGGTGTACGGCGGCATGCTCAATGCAGTCGGACTTCAAAATCCCGGCATCGAGCTTTTCTGCAAGAGGGATATTCCTTTTTTAAAGCAGTTTGATACAAGGATTGTGGTAAATGTATGCGGTCATTCGCTTGACGAGTATCTTGATGTGGTAAAGCGTCTTGCGGATGAGCCTATTGATATGATGGAAATAAATATCTCATGCCCTAATGTTAAGGAGGGCGGAATTGCCTTCGGAACAGATCCAAAGGGTGTTGAGACAATCACAAGCGAGATAAAAAAATATGCAAAGCAGCCTGTTATCATGAAGCTTTCTCCAAATGTCACAAGTATTGCAGATATAGCAAGGGCGGCAGAGGCCGGTGGAGCTGATGCGGTTTCGCTCATCAATACAATTACAGGCATGAAGATTGATATAAACAGAAGAAGCTTTGTGTTAGCAAACAAGACAGGCGGCATGAGCGGTCCGGCGGTTCATCCGGTTGCAGTGCGCATGGTTTACGAGACAGCACATGCAGTCAATATTCCGATTATCGGAATGGGCGGTATCACAAATGCTGCCGATGCTATAGAGATGATACTTGCCGGAGCTACGGCTGTTTCAGTCGGCACAGCAAACTTTGTAAATCCAAAGACCACAGAGCAGATAGTGGATGGCATCGCAGAGTATATGGACAGGTATGGAGTAAAGGATATTTCAGAGCTTGTCGGCGCAGTTGACAGATAGAGCATAATGGATAGACGGAGGATAAAATAATGATTCTGGCAGCAGAATACGTGCCTTCTATGTATGCCACAGTCTGGGCGCTTGTTCCACCTGTTGTGGCTATAGTTCTGGCACTTATTACAAAGGAGGTCTACAGCTCATTATTCGTCGGAATAGTGATCGGCGGACTGTTTTATGGAAATGTATTTCAGTCTGGTTTTTCGGCTGAGAGATCAGTGCTTCACATATTCGAGGACGGACTTGTCGGAGTGCTATCGGATCCGGACAATGTGGGAATACTGATATTTTTAGTCGTGCTCGGTGTCATGGTGAGCATGATGAACAAGGCAGGCGGCTCGGCGGCCTTTGGAGAATGGGCGGGTGAGCACATAAAGACAAGGATCGGTGCCCAGCTTGCAGCTATAATGCTTGGAGTGCTCATATTTATAGATGATTACTTCAACTGTCTGACAGTGGGAAGTGTGATGCGTCCTGTCACCGACAAGCATCAGGTTTCCAGAGCAAAGCTTGCATATCTGATAGATGCCACAGCAGCGCCCGTGTGCATCATTGCACCTATATCATCGTGGGCAGCCGCAGTCACAGGCTTTGTAAAGGGAGAGGATGGCTTTTCTATTTTCATAAAGGCCATTCCGTACAATTACTATGCGCTCTTTACCATTGTCGCCATGGTGACACTTGTTATCTTGCAGGTGGATTTCGGTCCTATGGCAAAGCATGAAGCCAATGCCAAAAAGGGCGATCTGTTTACCACAGGAGACAGACCATATGCAGAGTCAAAACAGGATGTGATAAAGGGCAAGGGAAAGGTTATAGACCTTATATTTCCTATACTGGTGCTCATAATATGCTGCATCATAGGAATGATATACACAGGAGGCTTTTTTGACGGAACAGGCTTTGTCGATGCGTTTGCAGGAAGCAATGCGTCGATTGGTCTTATGCTCGGAAGCTTTTTTGCACTGATAATCACCATATGCTTTTACTCAATCAGAAGGGTGCTAAGCTTTACGGATTGCTGTAATTCAATCCCTGAGGGCTTTAAGGCGATGGTACCTGCAATACTTATACTGACCTTTGCATGGACACTAAAGACCATGACAGAAAGCCTTGGCGCCAAGGAATTTGTCGCAGGCTTGGTGGGAGGTGTATCGGGACCGCTCCTTGGACTGTTCCCGGCAATCATATTCGTGGTGGGAGCCTTCCTTGCTTTTGCAACAGGAACCTCATGGGGCACCTTCGGCATACTCATACCGATAGTAGTAAACATCTTCTCAGGCACAAACCATACGATGATGATCATCTCAATATCAGCGTGCATGGCAGGTGCAGTATGCGGAGACCACTGCTCACCGATATCCGATACCACCATCATGGCATCTGCCGGAGCCCAGTGCAACCATATGAACCATGTGTCCACACAGCTTCCGTACGTTGTGCTTGTGGCTGCCATATCGTGCCTGACCTACATCATAGCAGGCTTTGTCAGAAATCCGGTAGTACCTTTTATCATAGGAGCGCTTATCCTGATTGGAACCTTTGTCGGAATCAAGTATATCACGAGAACCGATAAAGCAAATGAACAAGCGTAAGTAGCTAAAGGAAGGCCAAAAAGAGTTCTATTTTTCACAGACCTTGTGTCTGCGGAATATAGAACTCTTTTTTAATAGTAAATTCATTGGCTATCAATAAAATTTATAGCTCGCTAACAAATATTAATAAGCCTAATTACATTTACAAAAATATCAATTAGTGGTAACATATCAATAACTTAGAAATCATATTTGATTGGTAGGAAATCCTAACCATACAAACTAAGCACAAACTCATAACAAACTCAAAACAAACATTAACAAAAAAGAGGTAATATCAATGGCAAAAATTGCAAAGCAGCTCACAGAGCTGATAGGTCACACTCCGCTTCTGGAGCTGACCAATTATGAAAAAGCCCTTGGGCTTGAAGCAAAAATCATAGCAAAGCTTGAGTATTTCAATCCACTCGGAAGTGTCAAGGACAGGGTGGCGGCAGCTATGATAGAACAGGGCATAAAGGATGGAAAGATAAATCAGGATACAATAATCATAGAGCCGACAAGTGGCAATACCGGAATCGGACTTGCATTTGTGGCAGCCTCAAAGGGACTACACCTGATACTTATCATGCCTGATACCATGAGCGTTGAGAGAAGAAAAATTGTCACAGCGCTTGGCGCAGAGATAAAGCTCACACCGGGGCGTGAGGGTATGAAGGGTGCAATCGATGAGGCACAGAGACTTAAAGAGCATTATGGCAATGCCTTTATTCCACAGCAGTTTGAGAATCAGGCCAATCCGGATATTCACAGAGCTACAACCGCTCAGGAAATCTGGGAGGATACAGATGGAAAGGTAGATATCTTTGTATCATCTGTCGGAACAGGCGGCACCTGTACAGGCACCGGGCTTGGATTAAGAGACCATAATCCTGATGTAAGGATAGTAGCTGTGGAACCAAAGAGCTCACCGGTACTCTCAGGCGGAAGACCGGGGCCACACAAGATACAGGGAATCGGTGCAGGCTTTATTCCAAAGGTCATGCGCATGGATATAGTGGATGAGGTGATTCCGGTGGAGAATGAGGCCGCTTTTGACAAGGCAAGAGAGGTTGCAAAGAGCGACGGACTTCTCGTTGGCATATCCTCAGGAGCAGCAATATATGCGGCAACAGAGCTTGCGAAAAGACCTGAGAACAAGGGAAAGAATATCGTGGTGCTGCTTCCGGATACAGGAGAAAGATACCTGTCCACACCGCTTTTTACAGTAAACTAATGGCATATAAACTGACGGCATAAGCTACTTTGCCGGAAACTGTAACATGAAAAATGAGAAACATACATGAGAAACATACAAAAATATACGGCAGCCCTGCTGTCGACAGTGATGATTCTGTCACTTCTTCTGACAGGCTGCTCAGGCAGGAAGGATGACGGTACAGTCACCATAACCAATGTGTCGTATGATCCGACACGAGAGTTTTACGAGAAATATAACAAAATATTCGAGTCTTACTATGAGAGCGAGCACGGCAAAAAGATAAATGTGATTCAGTCACATGGCGGCTCGGGAGCGCAGGCGCGTTCGGTTGTGGAGGGCTGTAATGCAGATGTTGTCACACTGGCACTTGAGCATGACATAGACCTGATACAAAATACCGGCTTAATTGAAAAGGGCTGGATTGATGAATTTCCAAAAAGCTCTGCACCGTACACATCAACCATCGTTTTTCTTGTAAGAAAGGGCAATCCAAAGCATATAAGCGACTGGGATGACCTGGTGAAAAAGAATGTGGATGTGATTACACCGGATCCAAAGAGCAGTGGCGGAGCCTGCTGGAATTTCCTTGCGGCGCTAAGCTATGCGAAGACAAACTATGACAGCCAAAAGGAACAGAAAACGTTTATGAGAAAGCTGTATGAAAATGTCACAATTATGGACTCAGGTGCGAGAGGCTCAACAACCACATTTGTGGAAAACGGTCAGGGAGATGTGCTTATAGCGTGGGAAAACGAGGCACTTACGACCATGGATTCATATCTGGGTAAGTATGAGATAGTGAATCCGTCAGTCAGCATCTTAGCGCAGCCGTCTGTTGCCATTGTGGATGATAATGCAAAGAGCAATGAAACAGAAGCTGCGAGTAAAGAGTACTTACAGTATCTCTACAGCGATGAGGCACAGAGGCTGATTGGAGAGAGTGGCTACAGACCAACCAATCAGGACATATTAAATCAGTTTTCCGACAAGTTTGATTTGAATATCAGGCTTTGGAGCATAGAGGATTACGGCGGATGGAATGAAGCCTACAAGACATATTTCGATGATGGAGCAATGTTCGATGAAATATACGGCAACTGATAAAACAGCAAAAGAGAAAACTAAATCAAAGAACATAAAGACCAGAGTCATACCGGGCTACCATCTTTCGCTTGGAATAGTGGTCACGATGCTTTCAGTCATCGTTCTCATTCCGTTAACATCAGTGCTTGTGTATTCGCTAAAGATATCGCCGGGCGATTTCGTGGCACTTATCATGAAGGAGAATGTGAGGAATGCCTTTATCACAAGCATCACCTCATCATTTATCGCAGCAATCGTAAATGTGGTATTTGGAATCATCGTGGCATGGACGCTTGTAAAGTACGATTTTCCCGGAAAATGGCTGCTTGACGGACTTATAGAGCTTCCATTTGCACTGCCGACAGCGGTTGCGGGCATCACGCTCTCAAAGCTGTACTCAGGCACAGGCTTTTTTGGTAATGGCCTTGGCAAGTTTGGAATAGATGTGGCTTACACACAGGCAGGAATAGTTGTGGCACTTGTTTTTGTAGGCATTCCCTTCGTAATAAGAGCTGTACAGCCGGTGCTTGAAAAGATGGATAATACATATGAGGAGGCCGCTTATATGCTTGGCGCCACACCCTCTAAGACATTTTTTAAGGTAATACTTCCGGAGCTTCGCCCGGCACTCTTAACAGGCTTTGGTCTTGCCTTTGCCAGAGGCATAGGAGAGTACGGAAGCGTCATCTACATATCAGGCAACAGCGCAAGGCATAGGACACAGGTGGTATCCTACGTCATCATGCAGAAGCTTAGTTATATAGATTATGCCAGCGCGACTGCCATAGCACTTGTGATGCTTGTCATATCATTTTTACTGCTGTTATTTGTAAACATAGTGCAGGTTAAACAGTCACAGCGCACTAATTTGTTGTAGAAGGCTGCATATAAAACAAATGCGATGCACACAAACAGGAAAGGAGCACAATGCGATAAACGAACAGGTAAAGCTTGAAAGAAGAAAAAAGATCACAAAGATAATACTCGTCACCGTCACGGTGCTCTTCATATTTGTCATGCTTGTAGTTCCGCTTTTTTCTGTGATGGCAAGTGCCTTAAAGGAGGGGCTTGGATTTTATATGAAAGCTATCTCCACAAGCTACGTGCTGTCAGCACTTAGGGTGACTTTGATAGCAACAGTTTTTGCGGTAGTTATCAACACCTTCTTTGGAATATGGACAGCGTGGCTGTTGACCAGGTTTTCGTTTAAAGGAAAGCAGGTGCTTGCAACACTTATTGATATACCGTTTTCTATTTCTCCGGTCATCGTAGGACTTGCGTATCTTATGACCTTCGGACGGCTTGGGTGGTTTTATCCGGTTATCAGATGGTTCAATGAGATATTCGGCACGAATGTGAGAATTACCTTTGCAATACCGGGAGTTGTGCTTGCTACGATATTTGTCACGTTTCCGTATGTGTCAAGGGAAATCATACCGGTGCTCAATGCAGAGGGAAAGGATGAGGAAGAAGCCGCAGCGCTGATGGGAGCATCCGGCTTTACGATATTTCGGAAAATAACACTTCCGCAGATGAAGTGGAGCCTGATTTATGGAATCATACTCTGTACGGCGAGAGCCCTCGGCGAGTTCGGCGCGGTAAATGCGCTCTCGAAGACAAGAGGCGAGACATTTACACTGCCGCTTGAGATTGATGCCTTGTATATGTCGGGCACAGACAGCTCGATAACATCGGCATTTGCTGTATCGTCGATACTGTTAATTATTGCATTAATCATTCTTTTTGCAAGAAATATAGTTGAGCATAAATTTAAGAAATTACACTGAGATTTATGGGAAATATGATTTACACTAATGAAATTTGTTACTGCTTACACACCGGTGTGGCAGACAGCTATAGAGTTGCTGTACTAAGAAAGCAGGAAGGAGATAACGTATATGTACGTTGAGATGAAAAATATATACAAAAAATACGGAGACTTCCTGGCATCCGATAATGTGAGCTTTGGAGTGGAAAAGGGAAAGCTTGTGGCGCTGCTTGGTCCGTCCGGCAGTGGCAAGACAACACTTCTTCGTATGATAGCAGGGCTTGAGACGCCAAATTCAGGTGACATATATATAGATGGAAAGCGGGTGAATGATATTCCGGCCTCGAAGAGAGACATAGGCTTTGTGTTTCAGAACTATGCGCTGTTTAGATACATGACAATATACGACAATGTGGCATTTGGGCTGGAGCTTCAGAAGATGCCCAAAAAGCTCATAAAGGAGCGTGTTACAAAGCTTCTTGAGATGACAGGCTTATCGGGGCTTGAAAAGAGATATCCGAATCAGCTTTCCGGAGGACAGCGTCAGAGAGTGGCATTTGCAAGGGCGCTGGCGCCGAATCCACAGGTGCTTTTACTGGATGAGCCATTTGCCGCGATAGATGCAAAGGTGCGAGGTGAGCTTCGTACCTGGCTGAAGGAGCTGGTCGAAAAGCTTGGAATCACAAGCATTTTCGTCACACATGACCAGGATGAGGCTGTTGAGGTGGCAGATGAAATCATTATCACAAACCACGGCACGATAGAGCAGATGGGTACACCTCTTGAGATATACAAGTCACCTGATACACCTTTTGTGGCGCAGTTTATAGGACACACCACAGTCGTTGAAAACTATGACAGGCTAAAGGGCTTTGACAGGATAGAAAATGCCGACAAGGCGGTAATCAGACCTGAGTTTATCAAGATATCAAAGAGCGGCAACTTAGACCGCTATCAGTCAGCGGCAGAGGAGGGCATCGTTACAGATGTGGTATTCAGAGGAAACAGGATGGATATCACAGTCAGCATAAACGGCATCGAGGTGGTCGGCGAGCGCTCACTTGAAAAGGACCTGATAGCAGTCGGCGAGAAAGTACATGTGCTGATTTACAGGCTGTATATATTTGATGAAGAGAAAACATACCTGATGGAAAACAGCGAGATGCAGGAGCAGGATGTATTCTACATTTAGATATAGGAATAGTCTAAAGCTTGTGATTGAAAGAGGAAGCAGAGGGAGATAAATGAAGATAGAAAACAAAAAAATCCTACACACGGACATCCTCATAATAGGAGGTGGCACGGCGGGCTGTTATGCAGCGCTCACCATCCGTGAGAAATCGGATTATTCGATTATAATTGCAGAGAAAGCAAACATAAAGCGAAGCGGATGCCTTGCAGCAGGTGTCAATGCGATAAATGCATACATAGTAAAGGGCAGAAAGCCTGAGGACTATGTAGACTACGCCAAAAAGGATGCTGACGGCATAGTAAGGGAAGACTTACTCATGACTATGTCCGAGGGCTTAAACCGTGTGACGGACAGGATGGAAAAGCTTGGACTTGTCATATTAAAGGATGAAAACGGTGAGTATGTAGCAAGAGGAAACCGAAATATCAAGATAAACGGCGAGAACATGAAGCCGCTTTTGGCAGAAGCTGTATCAAAGCTTACGGACTGTACAGTGATAAACAGAATCAATATCACGGACTATATAGTTGAGAACAACACCATAAAGGGTGCATACGGATTTTCAATCGAGGATGCTACAGCCTATGAAATCAGGGCTAAAAAGGTGCTCTGTGCTACAGGCGGAGCGGCCGGTTTATACAGACCAAACAATCCCGGCTTTTCAAGGCACAAGATGTGGTATCCACCTTTCAACACAGGCGCCGGATATGCGATGGGCATAAGAAGTGGAGCTGAGATGACCACCTTTGAGATGAGATTTATCGCACTCAGATGCAAGGACACAATTGCACCGACAGGAACAATTGCACAGGGAGTCGGGGCAAAGCAGGTCAATTCACTTGGAGAGGTTTACGAGACAAAATACGGTCTCACCACATCAGAGCGTGTATACGGAACGGTCATGGAAAATCTTGAGGGAAGAGGCCCTTGCTACTTAAGGACAGAGGGCATCTCTCCACAGCAGGATGAGTCATTGAGAAAGGCATATCTCAACATGGCACCAAGCCAGACACTCAAGTGGGTGGAGGCAGGTAAGAATCCAAGTGAGCAGAATGTGGAGATAGAGGGCACCGAGCCGTATATCGTAGGTGGGCACACAGCGAGCGGCTACTGGGTAAATACCGAGCGTGAGACTACAATCCACGGACTTTATGCTGCTGGAGATGTGGCAGGAGGATGTCCACAGAAATACGTTACAGGAGCTATGGTAGAGGGTGAAATTGCTGCGATAGATATGGTTTCAAAGCTTGATGCAGATACCTCCGACGGAAGTCCTGACACATCAGCATTTGATGAGAAAAAGGCGCTTGACGCAAAAGCTTCAGAGTACGACCATTTCCTCACTGAAAGGTCCCAGATGTTTACAACAGAGGCTATCGAGGAAGCCATGCAGAAGGTCATGGACAACTACGCAGGCGGTATTTCCACACATTATCAGTTCAACGGCAAGCAGCTTGCGCTGGCAAAGGAAAAGATAAATCATCTGATAGAGCTGACCGGTGATTTATATGCATCGGATATGCACGAGCTTATGTTCATATATGAGCTTAAGGAGAGGCTTACGGTATGTCTTTCGGTCATAGCACATCTTGGTGCGAGAAAGGAGACCAGATGGCATAGCTTTGCTGAGAATCTGGATTATCCCGACAAGAGTGATGATTGGATGAAATACGTCAATTCCAGATACGAAAACGGGCAGCTTCACATGATTTACAGAGAGCTTGTCGGAAGGGAGGCGCGTTATGAGCATAATGATTGATAAAGCAAAGTGTAAGGGCTGTGGCATGTGTACAAGTGTATGCCCCGGAAGCCTGATATATCAGGATTCAGAGAAAAAAGCCTTTATCAAATATCCTAAGGACTGCTGGGGCTGTGCCTCATGCATAAAGGAATGTCATTTTGGCGCTATTGCTCTTTATCTTGGAGCAGACATAGGAGGCATGGGAAGTCTCATGACAGTAAAAAGCACGCCGGACACGCTGACCTGGGATATCAAAAAGCGCGACGGAAGCAAGGAAGAGATTCTTATCAACAAGAAGGAATCCAATAAATATTAAAGAAAAGGATGGTAACAGACATGGGTGAATTATCACATCTTGACGAACTCGAAGCAGAGGCAATATACATAATACGTGAAGTAGCCGCAGAGTGCGAGAAGCCGGTTATGTTGTACTCAATTGGAAAGGACAGCTCGGTAATGCTTCATCTTGCAATGAAGGCATTTTATCCGGAGAAGCCGCCATTTCCGTTTTTACATGTAAATACAACCTGGAAATTCCATGAGATGATAGAATTCAGAGATCGTATCGCTAAGGAAAAGGGCATCGAGATGCTTGAATATATAAATCAGGATGGCGTAAAGCAGGGCATCAATCCATTTGATCACGGCTCAGCATACACAGATATCATGAAGACACAGGCGCTTAAGCAGGCGCTCGACAAATACGGCTTTACGGCAGCATTTGGCGGCGGCCGAAGAGACGAGGAGAAATCAAGAGCCAAGGAGCGAATCTTCTCCTTCAGAAATGAAAACCACGCATGGGATCCAAAGAATCAGCGCCCGGAGATGTGGAAGCTCTACAACTCAAGAATCAAAAAGGGCCAGGAGGTGCGAGTTTTCCCACTGTCAAACTGGACAGAGAAGGATATCTGGCAGTATATAAAGAGAGAGAATATCGAGATTCCTTCACTTTACTTTGCAAAGGAAAGACCTGTTGTATACAGAGACGGCAACATCATCATGGTAGATGACGACAGAATGAAGCTTCGTCCGGGTGAGAAAATCCAGATGAAGAGTGTACGTTTCAGAACTCTCGGCTGCTATCCACTGACAGGTGGTGTGGAGTCGACAGCGAATACACTTGATGAGATTATTGATGAGACACTCAGTGCTGTTTCCTCAGAGAGAACCACCCGTGTCATAGACAACGAGGCGGCAGGCAGCATGGAAAGAAGAAAGAGGGAGGGATATTTCTAAAATGAGCGGATTACTTAAATTTATTACATGCGGAAGCGTGGACGACGGAAAATCAACTCTGATCGGACATATATTATACGATTCAAAGCTGCTTTATGCAGATCAGGAAAAAGCATTGGAGCTTGACAGTAAGGTCGGAAGCCGTGGCGGCGCCATCGACTATTCACTCCTCCTCGACGGACTGATGGCAGAGAGAGAGCAGGGAATCACAATCGATGTGGCTTATCGTTACTTCACAACAGATAAGAGAAGCTTTATCGTGGCAGATACACCGGGCCATGAGGAGTACACAAGAAACATGGCTGTAGGTGCATCCTTTGCAGACCTTGCGGTAATTTTAATAGATGCAAAGCAGGGCGTATTGGTTCAGACAAGAAGACACGCAAGAATCTGCGCGCTCATGGGAATCAACTACTTTGTATTTGCTGTAAACAAGATGGATCTTGTAGGCTACGACGAGAAGCGTTTCGATGAAATCACAAAGCAGATTATTGAGCTTACAAAGGAGCTTGAACTTAAAAATGTAGTAATAATTCCTGTTTCTGCAACAGAGGGCGACAATGTCACAACAAAGTCTGAGAATATCCCATGGTACAAGGGACCTGCTCTTTTATCATACCTTGAGGATGTTGACATAAAGGATGAGAACGAGGAAGAGGGCTTTTACATGCCTGTACAGAGAGTCTGCCGTCCTGACCACACCTTCCGTGGATTCCAGGGCCAGATAGAGGCCGGAGAGGTAAAGGTGGGCGATGAAATCACCACACTGCCAAGCAATGAGACCGCCCATGTAAAGAGCATCCATGTGGGTGATAAGCTAAGCGATAGCGCATTTACAGGCCAGCCGGTTACAATTCAGCTTGACAGAGAGGTGGACGTATCAAGAGGCTGCGTGCTCACAATCGGTTCAGGAGCAAAGGTGGCTTCATCCATCACAGCTACAATACTCTGGATGGATGACGATGAGCTCTTTAAGGGAAAGAATTTCTTCTTCAAGCTTGGTACCAAGTCAATACCGGGCATCGTAACAGAGATAGAGCATACCATCGACGTAAACACAGGTGAGGAAAAGCCTGCCGACAAGCTTAAAAAGAACGAGATAGCAGTTGTAAAGATTGCATTCTCGGACAAGATAGTCTGCGATAAGTTCAAAAATCACAAGACACTTGGTGAGTTCATCTTAATCGACCGTGTGACGGATATGACATCTGCCTGTGGTGTGGTTGAAGAGGTACACACAGAGGAAAGCGGCCTCTACGAGGGCAGAGTAGACAGAAACGTAAGAGCTGCAATCAAGGGCCAGAAGGCAATCACCGCCGTATTCGTAGACGGAGTGGATGGTGTAAACCGCGGCTTTGTGGAGGATGTCGAGAAAGCCTTAAATATAGACGGACGCCATACATATCTCTACGCGCCAAAGGAGGGTGAGGACTTTGTAAATGTAGTCAAGCATCTAAGCCATGCCGGAATACTCGTACTTCTGCTCATCAGCCAAAAGCAGGAGAAGGAGCTTGCAGCCGACAAAGTTGAGTTCACAAAGGACTGGAACAAAAACGGCAGAGATGTGGACAAGGCTGCGGAGTTTATCAAAAAGCAGTCGGTATATGACGGCGTGATCGTAAACACAAGTGAGTATATCTAATTAAAAAAGGGTACTTGATTTCTCAAGTACCCTCATGTATAATCTACTTAGAAAGTGAATCGGATATGACTCCGATTTGCCCTCAGTGTTAAAATGTTATAAGAATAGCATCCTAAACTTTGGACGGTGTGGGATGCTATTTCTTTTTATTATTATGATTGTCTATGTATGACAGAGCCGCAAAAACAACTAATATTTCCACGTTGAAAAGCACGCCCCAATGTGGTAAAATTGACAAAGATAATTTAAAGAAAAACACACAGGAGGATTAACATACAATGGAAAGCTACAAGAGCGAATTTATAGATTTCCTACCTGCTCCTTTATCTTAACCCTTGTGAATGCCCTCAAATGCTTGATTTTACAGGCTTTGAGGGCATTTTTAATTTGAGAGGAAACTATCGTAACTTATCATAAAATGGTGTAATTTGATGAAAAAAGTGTGTAGTAAAGTGTGTAGTAATTCGTAGGAAGGATACGCTAAATATCAAGAGTGGCAGTTGATTCGTCCATGTGTTTGTAGAGATACAGATGCATGGACTTTTTTATTTTGGTTACCGGCACAGATGCCGGAGAAAGAGAGGATTATATGACAGAGAAGATTAGAGAATACAGTATGAACGGAGCACTGATTATCGGTGTGGATAATGGCTACGGAAATATGAAAACAGCCAGAAGATGCTTTAAGACAGCAATTGCAAAGTATGACAGCGCACCTGTGTTAAGCAGAGATTATATCGAGTACGATGGTGGATATTATGTCATTGGAGAGGGAAGAAAGGGTTTTGTGGCAGATAAGCAGACTGATGACGACAATTATATGCTGACACTTGCGGCTATTGTAAAGGAACTGGAAGCAAGAGGAATGACAGACTCTGTAAACAGGGCAAGGATTCATCTTGCAGTTGGGCTTCCTCTGAAATGGGTGCAGGCACAGAGGGAGGACTTTAAGAGATATATGCTTAGAAACAGCAGTGTGGAGGTCGGCTATAAGGACAGACTTTATTGTATTGAGTTTGCAGGATGTACGGTTATGCCGCAGTGTTACTCGGCAGTGACAGAGAATCTGAAGGATTTTGCAGGTGTAACGCTTCTTGCAGATATTGGAAACGGTACCATGAATCTGATGTATCTGAATAACGGTAGACCAATGGAAAGCAAGGCATGGACCGAGAAGCTTGGTGTGTTCCAGTGCTTTCAGAAGATTCACAATATGGTGCAGGACAAAACGGGAGACAATCTTATGGATGATGTAATTGATAATATTCTCCGTAGCGGAAAGATTGAACTGCCGGATCCCCATGCATCACTCGTGGAAAAGGCTATTTGTGACTATGTGGAGGAGATTTTTCAGAAGCTTCGTGACCATGAATATAATGAGAAGCTGATGAAGGTTTACTTCATGGGTGGCGGAGCAAGGCTGGTTGAAAATTTCGGCGAGTACAATCCTGAAAATACAGTCTTTAACAATGATATCCGTGCTAATGCAAAGGGCTATGAGTATTACTGCTATATGCTTTTAAGACATCAGGAAAGAGCAGGCAGAAGGTAGGTGAGGCAATATGACAAAGCACTACAGGAATCACAACATCCGTTTCAATATGACGGATGAGGGAGGCGTGCAGGCGTGGGAACGCCTGCATTCCGCTGAAGTGGAACAGGACTTTAAGTCGCAGAATGCTTTTGTGGTGGCTGCGATTAATGATTATTATGAAAGGCATCTTGCCAAGAAAAACGATCCATATCTGGAGAGTCGGGAAAAGGAAGATGCCTTTGCAGACAGACTGGTGCAGACTGTGGAGCAGAAGCTTCTTTCAAATCTTCCGGCACTTGCAGCCATGTATCAGATGCAACAGCAGGCATTTTTTCAGGCGGGACTGCAGGCTGGTGGGATAATGCCTTATCCGTATCAGCAGGGAAATCCGGGAGCTGAGGCATCGGTGGGGGTAAAGCTAGTTACGGAACCGATACAGGGCAGTGAACAACCGATAGAAGTTGTAAAGCAAGAACTGTCGGAGCCAGAAGAGAATGAGTTTCTGGATTACTCGTTTGGTGTGTAAATTATGGATTCGTGTTGATTTTCAATTGATAAAAGAAGAAGTGGCATGATATAATTAACCACACAATGAGTGTGTGAGATAAAGGTTCAGATACCACTTCGAACGGTGGAAGAGTGGGAAGCGGGTCGAAGAAAGCCTCCTGAGTATATTCCACGGTTGAAAAAGTATCAGATTATGTATGAACAGCAATTTGGGAAGCAAAACAAGAAGGAACACGATGATACTGTTTGAGGTCACAGTTTGTGACCTCAGAATGAGTACACAGATTGTAGACTTGAAGTCGCAATTTGCGACTTCAAAAATGGATTGGAGGATTCGATGGCAAAAGATAATAGTGAATTGATTGACGTAAATTCAGATGTAAAGGATAGGGTTATGGAAGTGAGTCATATTCAGAGTCTTATATATGTTATTAGAGGAAAACAGGTAATGCTCGATAGTGACTTGGCAATTTTGTATCAAGTTGAAACAAAAACTTTTAATCAGGCTGTAAAAAGAAATATTGAAAGATTTCCTGAGAATTTCAGGTTTCAACTAAAAAAGGAAGAGTACGACTCTTTGAGGTCACAATTTGTGACCTCAAAAGAAGGGAGAGGTGGAAGAAGATATCTGCCATATGTTTTTACAGAACAAGGTATTGCAATGCTTTCTGCG
>OHFQ01000482.1_pt1 | contig 19617 bp, 9 predicted proteins | sample 1567581 | NCBI WGS metagenome assembly OHFQ01 (sample SAMEA3879559, study PRJEB24766) | human gut metagenome | biome: human-associated habitat; feature: feces | place: USA | collected 1985/1987 | reverse complement strand
TTTTATCTGACGAGAATTTTTCGGAGATAAAACCTGATTACATAATACTCGATGAATTTCACAGATGTGGTGCGGAATATTGGGGCATGGGCGTTCAGAAATTGCTTGAAATGTATCCAGATACACCGCTGTTAGGCCTGTCTGCCACAGCAATACGTTATCTTGATAACCAGCGTGATATGACAGACGAGCTTTTTGACGGAAATATCGCAAGTGAAATGACTTTGGGTGACGCTATCGTTCGTGGTATCCTTGATCTGCCTAAATATATTCTCTCGATATTTTCATATCAGAAGGATCTTGACGAATATGAAAAAAGAGTAAAAAATGCAAGATATAAGTCTATGCGTGACAAGGCTGAGGAATATCTTGAAGCACTTCGCAGGGCGTTAGATAAAGCAGAAAAGCTTGATGATATTTTTGATAAGCATATGGAAAACAGAGCAGGAAAATATATCGTTTTCTGTGCAAATCGTGAGCATATGGACGATATGATAGACAAGGCTGACGAATGGTTTCATAAGGTGGATAAAAGGCCTCATATTTATGAAGCTTATTCCAATGATCCTGAAACGAGCAAGGCTTTTCATGAATTTAAGGATGATAATTCTGACCACCTTAAATTGCTCTACTGCATAGATATGCTTAACGAGGGCGTTCACGTTGATGATGTTTCAGGTGTTATTCTTCTGCGTCCGACTATCTCTCCAATTATCTATAAACAGCAGATCGGACGTGCGCTAAGTGCAGGGAAGTCACAAAGGCCTGTTATTTTCGATATTGTCAATAACATTGAAAATCTTTACAGCATAGATTCTATCAAAGAAGAAATGAAAGTTGCTGTTCGTTATTATCGTTCTCATGATAACGAGGGCATGGTAGTAAATGATAACTTTGAGCTTATTGACAAAGTTGAAGACTGCAAAAAGCTTTTCGATAAGCTTGAGGAGTCCCTTTCAGCTTCGTGGGACATCATGTATGAAAAGGCAAAAGCTTATTATGAAAAAAACGGCGACCTTGAAATACCTGCGACATATTTTACAGAGGACGGCTACAGCCTTGGCTTGTGGATAAATACACAAAGAGGACTTTACAGAGGAACTCATAATGGAAAACCTCTTACGCAGATGCAGATAGACGCACTTAACGCTATCGGTATGCGCTGGCAGTCAATAGGAGAATTGTCATGGGAAAGATATTATGAAGCCGCTAAAAAGTATTATGAGGAGAACGGCAATCTTTTAGCACCATATTCATATGTAAATGAAAATGGAATAAACATTGGCCAGTGGTTAGTCACCCAGCGAATGGCAAAGAAAAATGGTATCAGAAAATGGGGCTTTAGTGAGGAAAGATCTGCAAGGCTTGATGAGATAGGAATGGTATGGGACGTGCCTGATTATCTATGGGAAGAAAACTATGAGGCCGCCGTTAGATATCATCGTGAAAATGGTGACCTGGACGTTCCTGCAAAGTATGTAGACAGCGAGGGAATATGTCTTGGAGTTTGGCTCGACAGTATGCGAAAATCAAGACGGACAGGTTCACGTTCTCTGACAGCCGAGCAAATATCTCGCCTTGATAAACTCGGAATGAGCTGGGACGATAGAAACAACAGAAAATGGAATGATATGTTTCGTGAACTTACAGAATACTATAAGGATAACAACAATTTCAACATTCCTGTTTCATATAAAACCAAAAATGGTGCTTGTTTAGACACATGGGTGGAAAGACAGCGTATTTTGTATAGAGATGGCAAACTTTTAGACGCTCGCATTGAAAAGCTGAAAAGTATAAACTTTGTTTTTGATGTAACTTCTTCACGTTGGGAAGAAAAGTATTTACTGCTGAAAAAATATTATGATGAACACGGAAACACAGACATTTCTGATGACTTAACTGTTAGCAAGGCGAGTATAAAAACATGGATAAGCAGACAAAAAAAGTATGCCAAAGAGGGAAGATTGTCAGAGGAACAGATAGAAAAGCTTAAGGCAATAGGACTCCTTTCAGATATCTCATATCATGAACATATATGGAATGAAAGATATTCGCTTGCAAAGCAATATTACGAAGAATATGGAAATATAAGCGTCCCTCAGAACGCTGTATATCATGAATTTCAGCTTGGCATATGGATATACAAACAGCGTGTGCAGAAAAGAGAAGGCGTTCTTTCACAGGATAGGATAGAATTATTGGATAAGCTCGGGATAGAGTGGAACAATTTGTCTGAGATAGAGAATGCTAGTCTTTATGAAAAGGGTTTTCAGCATCTTGAGAAATTTATATCTGAAAAAGGAATATATAAAATAAGGGCAATAACTGTGTGCGACGACGGATATCGCCTAGGAAACTGGATATCCAATTGCAGAGTACGATACAGACGTGGCGAGCTTGCAAAAAAATATGTGGAGAGATTCAGAAGGCTGAGATTTCCTCTTGACGCTAAAGATGAGTGGGAGTATCGCTATGAAGAATTAAAGGCTTATTTTGAAAAAAACGATACAAAACGGCTCCCGGAAAAATATACTGCCTATGACGGTACAGATCTATCCTTGTGGTTTGCTAGACAAAAAAGAGCATATAAAAAAGGCGAGCTTACCAAAGAACAAATGAAAAAATTTGACGATATCGGTTATCCCTTTAAAGCCGAAAAGTCAGGGATATATAAGGCAAATATGACAAAATGGCTTGCTAAATACGAAATAGTAAAGGAATATCTTGAACTGCATAAAGGCGAAAAGCTCGACCCTAAGGCAGAATACAAAGGGATAAAAATCATTGATTGGATACGTCAGCAGAGAAATTTTATCCAAAACGGAGTATTCAGTGATGAAAGAGTAGAAATGTTCAATGAGCTTGACCCTAAAACTGTTCTTGACAGTTTGATATCTCATTGGGATATAATGTATGAAGAAGCAGTGAGATATTTTGATGAGCATGGTGTTGGTGCAAGCGTCAAAAAGGGTATCATTGTTGACGGCAGTGAGCTGTGTAATTGGGTCAATGGCGAACAGAAGATAGTAAATGGAAAAGATAGCACATCAAGAACGCCTGAACAAATAGAAAAGCTCAAAAAGATAGGCATAGAGCCGCAAGTAAATGACAGATTTGAAAAACAGTGGCTGACAAGATACGAAGAATTGAGATCTTTCATTGCGGAAAACGGGAGAATGCCTCTCACAAGAAAAATAAAAGGATCAGAAAACAGCATTGCAGTATGGCTCAATTCTCAGAAGAAAAAATACAAGAATGGACAGATGTCAGACAAGCATATTGAAATGCTTGAAGCACTCAAAGTTGATCTTGATCCCGAAAAAATTTGTAGATAAGTAACCTAAAAAAGCTCTTAGATCGCAAGACGACCTAAGAGCTTTTATTCTGGTGCCGCTAACCGGACTTGAACCGGTACGGGTTTTACCCCGAGGGATTTTAAGTCCCTTGTGTCTGCCTATTCCACCACAGCGGCATGCAAGATATATTATAACACTTTTTTTGCAAAATGTCAACGCTTTTTTGCAAATTACAAGTTGTTAAACAGAAATAAATGGTAATCGTGGAATGGCAACGGTGCTTATTTTAAATCTTTTTGCCTTGAAACTGAAAATCTGTAGATAAATACAGATATCAAAGCGGTGACGACTTCTGTTATCCAGAATGCGTTCCATACGCCTGTTGGTCCCGTGAGCTTGCAGAGGAAGAACGCAAGTGGCAGTATTATCGCAATAAATCTGCACAGAGATATCATAAGCGACGGAATGCCCATGCCAAGCCCCTCCAGCGCACCTGATGAGGTGACGGATACTGCGGAGATAACAAAGCCGATACAAATTAGGCGCAGTGCTGTTTTGCCTATGACGATAGTGTCAGCGTTTTCCGTGAAAAGCCCTATGAGCTTGGCTGGGAAAAGTGCGCATATGATAGTTCCTGCCGCCAATATCACACCTGTCATGTAAAGAACAATGCGGTAAATTTTCTTCACACGCTCCTTCTCGCCTGCTCCGTAGTTAAAACTGATAACTGGTCGCATACCCTGAATAACACCGTTTGCGGGTAGATAAAGAAAGGTCTGGAGCTTGTAGTAAATTCCAAGAACAAGCACATAGCTTTGTGAATATGCCGCAAGTATGCCGTTGAGGGCGGATATGAGAAGTGACGGCAGTGCAAGATTAAGTGTTGCAGGAATGCCTATGGAGTACATCTTTGCGATTATCATGCCGTCGGGACGCTTGTGTTTTGCGGAAAGCTTAACAGGAAGCTCACAGCGAAGATATGCTATTATGTATATGACAAGGGTCAGCACTTGACCGATACCGGTGGCGAGTGCCGCACCCCTTATACCCATTTCAGGAAAAAATCCAATGCCAAAAATAAGCAGAGGATCAAGGATTATGTTTGCAATACAGCCGCAGAGCATACTGAACATTGATATCTTCATTCTGCCGACAGATTGGAATATCTTCTCAAATGCAATGGCGAGCATTAATGCAGGAGAGAATGTAAATACAATGTTGCAATACTGCACGCCAAGATCTACAACGTTTTTATTACTTGTGAACATAGATAGAAAAGCAGGCATTATAAGTATACATATTATCATTAGCACAATACCATGCAAAGCCGAAAGGGCAAGCCCCTGAGTTGCGGCAATGTCAGCCTTTTCCTTTCTGCCTGCACCAAGATATATGGCAATGACCGCATTGATGCCGATACCAAAGCCGATAGCAGTGGCACTTATAAAATTCTGCACAGGAAACACCAGTGAAAGCGATGTCATTGCGTCCTCGCTTATCTTTGCCACGAAAAAGCTGTCAATGATGTTGTAAAGAGAGTTTACAAGCATTGATATCACCATTGGCAAGGACATTGAAAGCAGAAGAGGGAAGATCGGTCTTGTTTTCATGAAATCACTGTTCATTTATTTTTTACACTCCTTTTGTCTGTGGGCAGAAAAAAAGCCGCACAGCCTGTTTGCTGTGTGGCGAAAAGTGACATACTGTCAGGAAAAATCCACGCAAGTTTTACAAAGTATATTTTAACATAGCGGTATGATTTTGTCAATAAATTTTCTTTAATATTGTGTTTCCAAAAAGTATACAAACACGCTAATTGTAGATTGACAAGATTTTTCTGCTATGGTAAAATGTTATTATGATAATTTATGTTAGGGGAGAAAGCGTAATGACTTTTATAGAGTGGCTCAAAGACTGTAATGAAGCAGACCCTTTGACTAAAAAGGTTTACATATGTAATGATTATCTCAACGCCGAGAGAATGTTGGAGAACGCAAGCGGTGAAAATATTGTTATAAGGCTTGAAAGATACACAGTCGCAGATCATGCAAAGCATATTATCGAAACCAGTGCCGAGTATATGGACAGCAGGATAATAACACTGTCAAATGCTGAGGGCTGTGAGATAGTAAGACGTATTATTGATGAAAGCGGTATAAACTATTTTAAAAGCGACGACCATAATGCCTGCATGGAGATATTCAAGACGATATCAGAGCTTAGAATGAACTGTATAGGCCCTGATTCATTGTCCTTGGACAGCAGACGTATCAACACGCTGAGTGCGATCTTTCAAGCGTATGAAAATAAGCTTTCAGACAGCAAACTATATGACAGTGCAAAGCTCATAAGCATTGCCAGCGGTCTTATAAAGGCTGGTAAGGCAGACGTGAACAGCGTTCATTTTGCATATGACAAAGAAATAGAAACTGACAAGCTGACAGCGGAGTATATAGGGCTTTTGCCTGATCCTGCGGTTATAGATAACATGGCTGATATGAGCGATGAGCAGTATCAGAATGGTCTGAGAAAATTAGCACAAAAGGCGGAGCTTTGGAGAAATTATGGCGTAACAAACGAGGTGGAGAGAACTGTTCTACATATCGTGAACAGTGGTTATGAGCTTTGCGATACCGCTGTGCTGTGTCCCGATGACGAGTATATGGACTTGCTCGTGAATATGTGCGATCAATACAAAGTCCCTGTGGAATTTCCTGAGGGCATTTCATGCAGACACAGCGACGTTGTTGCATTTTTCAGGGCAATGCTCAAATGGTGCAAAAATGACTATAGATTTGACCTTTTCAAAGATGTGATGCTCTCTCCTGTTTTCAAATATGAGAAAGAAATAGAGGACGGAAAGACCAAAAGCAAGGGCAGGATATTCCTTGAAGCACAGAACTCTGGAAACGGCTGGGGCATTGAATGGTATAGCACAAGGGATAGTAAGGTTTTCATGGACTTTTATGATGTCTTTAAAAAAGATAATGTCAGCGCAAAAGAGTTTTACGGTGGCGTGCTGAAATTGGTGAATGAGTATGTGAGAGGTACAAACGCTGAGCAGAGAAGTTCCATATCAAGCGTTAAGGACGCTTTGATAGGCAGATATAGATTTTATGCAGACTATGACAAGAAACTTAGCTTGCAGGAAGCAATGACTGAGATCACCGACATTGCAGAGAACGCAAGGTATTCTTTGCCTGTATCAAAAGGCGCTGTTACCTGCTGTCTTATGGGGCGGTATTCTGCGCTTTTCATGAAAAACATATATGTTCTTGGTCTGACAACAGGAAGATTTCCTGTCATGCAGGACGAGTCGCCTGTTCTGAACGATAAGGAGAGAGAACAGCTTTTCGGCAACCGTGACCATTGTTCTGACGCTATTGAGCGCAGAAAGCTCACTGACCTTGTGAGAACTGTTCTCATGGCTGAGAGAGCAAACCTTGTTGTAAGCTGTAGTGTTTATGATACCGTAGAAATAAGAGCGCAAAGCCCGTCGGCAGTGTATACTGTTATTGCGGCTGAAAAGGGCATTGATGTAAACAAAATAGAAGTGTATGATTATCTTTCTGACAGACGCAAGGTGAGCGTGCGTTCTGAGATATCATTAAACAGTGCTTTTCTAAACAAGGCAGAAAAAATCGGGCTTCATGATGACGGTGCAAAGCAAAGCGAAAGCCTTACGGAGTATCTTGATAAGCAAAGAGAAAGCCGTATAGATATATTGCGTGAAATGTGCGAAAATAAACATTTTATCATTTCTGCCACAAGCCTTTCGACTATGCTTCAGTGTCCGCTGAGGTTTTTCTATGAGCGTATCGCCCATGTTGAAAAGCCGCAGGAGGTGGATATAGACCGCAGTGCATGGCTCAAAGGCAATGTCAAGGGAATGTATATACATGAGACAATGGAGAATTATGCCAAGACTGTGCTTAAAGGCAAAGGTGCGGCTGAGGTGTCTGAAATTGTTGACACAGCGGCGCTTGATGAGATAATCGAGAGCGTTTCTAAAAACTATCTACGTAACTATCCCCCTGTGGATATGGCTGTTGCGCAGAGTGAGAGAGAGGAATATTACACCTGTGTCAAAGCTTATCTTGACGAACTGCACGGCGATATACACTCAGGCAAACGTGAGGTCGTTGAGGTCGAGTATCCGTTCAACGGTGATGTGGAGATAGGCAAATATACAGTCACCATAAGGGGTAGGATAGACCGCCTTGACAGGATAATAGACGGCACAAAGGTGTCATACCAGATAGTTGACTACAAGACGGAGGATATCAAAAAATTCAGGGAGAAGCTTCCAGAAGACCCACAGGATCATATTTATGCCCTTGCGCTTGAAAAAGGTCTTACGCCTGTGGGAGAAGTGAGCGAAAGTGATATCGTTTCCGCAGATTATGTTTTCATTCTTGAAAAAGGGAATTGCCATGTAGTTAACAATAAGGATAATTCTGGAATCGAAAACATGATAACAATAACATTTAAGAAAATAGTAGAAGAGGGCTTTAAAAAGTGTATTGTGAATAAGAATGATAAAATTACTCCATGCACGTTTTGTCCTGCTTATGAAGAAGTTTGCTCAGGGGGTGCAACAGAATGAGTGAAGAACAGATAAGAAGCTATATAATAAACAAAGACAGTTATGATAAGAATATCCTTGTTGAAGCAGGCGCAGGTGCAGGCAAGACAAGGCTTATAATACAGCGTGTTATAGGTCAGATAGGCGCAGGTATACCTGTTGAAAAGATAGTGCTTATAACTTTCACCAACGCTGCTGCAAACGAGCTTTATGAGAGGATACAGGCAGGGCTTACGGAGAATATTGCAAAATGCAGCGGTGAGGAAAGAAAGCTGTATGAGAACGCTGTTATGAATTTACAGCGCATGAAGATAAGCACTATACACAGCTTTTGTTTGAGTATGCTGTCAGAACAGCCTTTTGAAGCTGACCTGCATTTGGGATTAAAACTTGCCGAGGACGGTGAAACAAAGCAGGCACAGGCTGACTTTTTCGAGAGATATTACCGCACAAATGGTGTGAACATAGAAGATTTCGGCTTTCTGAACAGCAATCAATATAAGCTCAGAGACAGCCGTGTGAAGAACTTTCTTATGGAAACATTTCTTGAGTGTGCTGAATACAGAGATGTTGAGTTTGTTAGGGATAAAAGCTATGACAGTGTGACATTTGACACCATAAATAAGCTTGCCTATAAAGAAATGTGTAATTATAGGGATAGTCTTGTGCGTGCATTCTATAATGGTGCTTTGAGTGGAAAATACGAAGATATAGCAGGTTTTCTTGTTGGTGATGTGACAAAGTTTTTTCCTGATAATATGAATGTCTACGACCCAAAGTATAATTATGTAAAAGTTTGCGCTAATCTTAAAGCTTGCAAAAAGTTCCTTGAGCCTTTTAATAAGACGAAAATTAAGAAAGATCATCCAAAGAGCAATGAGAACATGGCTATTTTCAGCCCAAGTGGGTTTGATAATGTAAAGAAAGAAAATGCACTGTATGCCCTCAACAAGACGGCAACGTATATAGAGCAGGCTGTAAAGGCTTATCAGGAGAGTGAAGACGGGGAGAGCGTTTCAAATGACGGACTTTTGTATCACACTCACGAGCTTCTCAAAAACAGCAGTGAGGCAAGAGCGTTTTTCAAAAACAAGTATTCCTGCATTTATATAGATGAGTTTCAGGATACTGATGTTATGCAGATTGAGCTTCTGCTGTATCTTTGCGCAGACGACAGCAAGCTTATAGCAGGTGGTGATATATGGCAATGCCCGCTCAGTGACGGTGCGCTGTTTGCGGTGGGCGACCCTAAGCAGTCTATCTACGGGTTTCGTGACGCCGATATCAGGCTTTATAACAAAATGAAAGCCAAATTCCAGAACAATAACGAAAAAAACTGCGAGTTTTTCTCACTTGATTACAACTTCCGCTCTGATGAGCAGCTTATAGCTTGGGTAAATGAAAAGTTTCAGCCGGAAATAAACGGCAAATATGGTATGACATACAGCGATATGATATCAAAGGCTGATAAGCCTGCGGCTGTTTCCGATGATGTTATCAGAGGGGCGTATTTTGTCAAAGATTCGGGTGCTGAAAGTGTGGCTAAGATAATTTCAGACCTTGTGAACGGTGGAAAGATATTCGACAAGGGTGTGGAAAGACCTATAAAATACAGTGATTTTCTTCTGCTTCTTTGGAACACAACTCAAATGGAGTTTTATTCAATGGTCTTGACAAATCGTGGCATACCATACACAATGTGGGGCAAACGTCCTCAGAAAAACAGTCTGGTGCTGAAAAGATTTATTGCTCTTGCAGAGTTCGTTTTTGAAAGCTACAGTCCTACCGCAAAGGAAAAGGCTTATTCTATCCTTTGGAGATGTAGGCCTGACAGCATCGATTTTGAAGACGCTGAAAATGACGTAGACGATTATGAACAAAACTGTGAAAGCAATGACGCCACGCTTGTTGCAGTAAAGGCGTCTGCCGATACTGTCAATGAGCCTATAGCAAAGCTTTATAAGATTCTTGATTTTCCTGAGCTTCTTTTTGATAATACCAGCAACAGAGAATATGAGCTTTCAAATCTTATCTATCTTATTGAAAAGTGGGAAAAGCAGGATTTTGCAGGAAGCGATGAGCTTATGGACATGATGAAAAACGAGCTTTCTGTGCTGAAAGAAAAAGAGCTTATCCTTGACAGCAGTGAGCAGAACTGCGTAAGGCTCATGAATCTTCACAAGGCAAAGGGTCTTGAGGGAAATATCGTTATTATGGCGGAGGCTAAAAATCATAAATTCAGCGGTGGAAAGTACACCGACCTTGTGGCTAAAAGACAGGTCTATGTACCTTTGAAAACAAGCGATTTTTCATATATGGACTATCTGACATTCTACCCTAATGAAAGGAAGCAGGCAGAGGATAAATATTTTGGCGAACAGCTCAGGCTTGAATATGTTGCGGCCACAAGAGCAAAGCAGGCTTTTATATTTGTGTATACTTTTGAACGGAAAAAACCTGTGATCGACAAACTTACAATGAGCAAAATAGGCAGAGAACTGCCGCAGATAAACAATGCCACAGCGCAAAGTGCTGTGCAGGCGGCGCAGATAAACGTCAAGGATATATTCGACGAGGTGAACAACAGCCGAAATGCTTTTGATGAAAGCGTTAAAAAGCTCAGTGAGAAACATGTTAGCAAAATCACTCCTAGCCACCTTGAGGACGGCAAAAAAGTCACTATACCAAGTGGAGTGGAGAAACTGTCTTACAAACGTCCAAAGGGCATAGATATCGGTCATATGGTACATCGTGCCTTTGAGCTTGCGGTGAATATGAGTGGAAAGCTGTTTCCGTATAACGAAACGCCACAGCAGAAGGAGCTTATTCAGAAGATTGTCAGCAGAGCGTATCTCGACTTTGAGGACGAGTGCAGTTCGCAGGATTCTGAGAGCTTTTATAAGGACTATATCAACTATCAGCTTCACAGTTTTTTGAAAGACAAGGGTATCGAAAAATTGCTCAAAACTGCGCAGGCAGTGTATACAGAGCTTCCATTCTACAGTATGGACGGCAATGAATACAGCAACGGAGTTATGGATCTTGTGCTTAAAATGTCAGACAAAAGCTTTATCATAATCGACTATAAGACCAACATACAGGAAGAAGCCGACAGAAAGCTTTTTGAGGAGAGAATTTTAAAGACATATCGTCCACAGCTTGATTTCTACGAAAAGATACTCAGAAAAATGCTTTCGCTCAGTGAGAAAACTGAGGTGGAGTGCCATATTTACTTTATGAATGACGATAAATATATGAAAAACTAGAGCAAAGTCGCTTAAAATATGAATGAGTTAATATTATGAATAATATTATAATTTGTATCGTTCGGTTGACAATGTGATTGAGGTGTGGTATAATAAATCAGTTAATAATGTCGAAAAAAGTAAAAAAAGCAACAATAAGTCTACACTAAGCGTAAGGAGAACGTGAATATGGACGTGTACAAATTATGGACCTGCGATGATAACAGCGAAAGCCAACTGAGTTCTACCTCTTCGGAGATAGAAAAGGAAATTGACGTTCTCAGGAAAACTTTTGATTTTGTCAGGCTTCTGAAAGCGGACGTTCCTCATGGAGTGAGCGGCTGCGTTGAAAATCCATGTCAGTGTTTTTCTTTTTGGAAAGTGGACGAGCCTTGTGAAAACTGTATATCCTTAAAAACTTTTATTGATAAAAAGCCGAGAACTAAGCTTGAATTTATGGGAACTGACATTTATCAGGTCTTTTCAAAGTATGTTCAGGTTGACGGAGAGCCGTATGTTATGGAGCTTATCAAAAAGCTTGATGAGGACTCTCTGCTGGGTGTTCAGGACAGAGAAAAGATAATGAATAAGCTGTCAAAATATCATAAGGCAATGTATACTGATGCATTGACAGGTGCGAGCAACAGGAGATATTTTGAAGATAAGCTTAAAAAGTCCCATGTGCCTGCGGGTGTTGCGATGATAGATCTTGACGACTTCAAGGTTTATAATGATACATGCGGTCATGACGCAGGAGATATGGTGCTTGTGACAGTGGTTGATGCTATAAGGCGCTGTATTAGAAAATCTGATGTGCTTGTGCGTTATGGTGGCGACGAGTTTTTGCTTGTCATGCCTGGTATTCAGGAGGACGATTTTGCCCATAAGCTCAGGAAGATAAAACGAAATATCCATGCGGCAACTGTGCCAGGGTATTCAAATATACGTCTGTCAGCAAGCGTCGGCGGTGTTTTCTCTGATGGCAATAGCCTTGACGAAGCTGTCAGCAAGGCTGATAAGCTTATGTATCAGGCAAAGACAAAGAAAGATACAGTTGTCACAGATGGTCACGAAAGTGTTGTCGGTGAGCCTCAAAAGCAGGAGATACTTATTGTTGACGATTCAAATATAAACAGAGAGATACTCTCTGAAATGCTTGGCAATGAATACATCATACATGAGGCGGCAAGCGGCGAGGAGTGTATTGACCTGCTTAATCAGTATGGCACTGGAATTTCACTTGTGCTTTTAGATATAATCATGCCTGAAATGGACGGATTTGAAGTCCTTGACTATATGGCGGAACATCATTGGATAGATGATATTCCTGTTATAATGATATCAAGCGAGGATTCTGCGTCCTCTATAAGAAAAGCATATGAGTTTGGCGTTTCTGATTATATCAGCAGACCCTTTGATTCACGCGTTGTGTATCAGCGTGTGTTCAATACCATTAAGCTTTATGCAAAACAGCGCAGACTTATTTCCCTTGTCAGCGACCAGATGTACGAAAAAGATAAAAACAACCGTATGATGATAAGCATACTCAGCCAGATAGTAGAGTTCAGAAACGGCGAGAGTGGAAGCCATGTGGTGAACATAAAGCGCATAACGGAGCTGCTTTTAGATAGGCTTCCTATGCGCACAAACAAGTATACTGTCAGCGGCACTGAGCAGCTTCTCATACCAATGGCTGCGGCACTCCATGATATCGGCAAGATAGGTATTGACGATAAGATACTCAATAAGCCCGGCAGGCTAACAAAAGAGGAGTTTGAGATAATGAAAACTCACTCCGCTATCGGAGCGAATATGCTTGAAAGTCTTGAGCAGTTCCGTGACGAGCCACTCTTGAAGATAGCCCATGACATATGCAGGTGGCACCATGAGCGTTATGACGGCAGGGGCTATCCTGACGGACTAAAAGGCGACGAGATACCGATATCGGCTCAGATAGTTTCTGTCGCCGACGTTTATGACGCACTTGTTAGCGAGCGAGTTTACAAAAAGGCGTATTCTCATGAAAAGGCTATGGCATTGATACTTAACGGAGAGTGCGGTACATTCAACCCTGTGCTTGTCGAATGTCTTAAAGATATTCAGAACGAACTTGCAAAGGGCGTAGAATAAGAGATGATATGATTTGTAAGGAGTGTCCTGATGACTACTAGAGAATTTTATGAAAGCATTGGCGCAAGTTATGACAGCGTTCTGGTACGTTTCGGCAGTGAGAAAATGATAACAAAGTTTGCAAAAAGATTTGCTGATGATACAACTTTTCAGGATATGTGCAAGGCTTTAGAGGAGAAAAACGCCAAGGAAGCTTTCCGTATGGCTCACACCCTCAAAGGCATTTGTAGCAATCTTGGCTTTGATGAGCTTTACAAGGCGAGCTATGACCTTACAGAGGATCTTAGGGACGGTGAGCTGTCAGGCTATGAGCAGGATTATGAAAAGGTCTGCGAAAAATATAAGATAGTTTATGATAATGTGACAAAAATAGATAACTGAGTTTTGACCGATAGTCTGTCAGACTGTCGGTTTTATGGTGAGGAGGAGCTTCCACTCCATGAGCTTAGAATGATGTCTGCGTTTAATGCGAAGATAGCAAACTTCAATCGCAAAACTATCAAGGGCAGACAACGTTTCAGAATGAAATATTTAATTCGCCCCAGAAAATAGCAAAACACCCGTATCATGTGCGATACGGGTGCTTTTTTATCAGAAGCCTTGTTCTTTAAGCTCTTTTACTATATCTACATAAAATTCTCTCACGTCAAAATCCTTGATGTTCTCCCTGAAAAGGTCGATAACGTCGCCATGAGAAATGCCACGCTTGCCCTTGTGTTCTATCATCTTGGAGTTTTCACCATAAAGTCCCGACTCAACTGTTACTAGCCCGTCATTGCCCTTTCCGTATGGCTTGTTGAGCAGATAGCCGATATTTAACGGAAAACCTGCGGAACGTATACTGTTCATTTTGCTCATCACGGAGCGGTAGGAAACCAACTGGCTGTCAGGGGTGCTTGCGTTAAGCTCAGAGCAGTTTTTGTAAGTCAGGTCATAAACGCCATCTAAAAAGCTTGGGTCTTTGTCACCTAGAGCAGTGAAAAGCTTGTTGTATTTTCTATCAACAAAGCCCTGTATGCTCTCAGGTATCTTCCCAAGAAGCATATCAACGAATTTACAGCCATAGTGTGGCGTGTTTATGGTGGTAAGAGTTGCCACATATTTGTCCATGCCAAGGTGAGAGATAGCGTATCTTGAGTCAAGCCCGCCTTTTGAGTGTGCGATTATGTTGACCTTTTCTGCGCCAGTTTCTGCAATGACTTCTTTTATCCTTTCAGCTACCTCAGTGGCACTGACGGATACTTTGTTGGCAGACTGTTGCTTGCCGTAATAGACCTCTGCGCCATTTCTAATAAGTTCATTAGGTACCCTGCCCCAATAGTTTATTACCTGCCAATCACGGAAGAATATGCCATGTACCATAAGTATAGGATACTTTGTCTTGCATATCTCGTTCTCTTTTCGTGCAGCGTCAAGGTCAAGCTTTGCCTGCTCGAAGTAGTATTCACTTCTCGCTGCCTTGTAGAATTTTCTGAACACGATGCAGTTCACAAGAGGTATGTACCAGGTGAATAACAGAATAACATACCACAGTATTTTCACCTGACGTGCCGAAGCCGCTATCCGCACAATGCCACTCAGACACAAAAGAGTTGTTATAGCATAAGCGCAAAGTGCATTTGCAAGAAGCCGCCAACCGTTCAGCTTTGTAAAGCAAAGCACTATCACTATTATAAGCTGTATAACGCTTTGCAAAACACCGCAACCAAGTACAAACGCTCCGGAATCAAGCCGTCGGATTTTTCCATGAGAACCTTTGCGTCCATGTGATTTGAACATGAAAACCAAGGTGTATATTGCAAAAAGTATGATGATAAGCGTTTTGAGCAGAGAATTTATGTCAATAAGTTTCCACAGTGCAGGTGCGTTTGCAAGCAGAAGCACCGGTATAGAAAGAAAAGTTCCCCTAATTTTTTTCATTTTTTACCCCTTAAAGATTATTTTTCAGCTTTACGTGTCTAATATCGTTTCCCACAAACATAATAGGCATGAAACAGCCTGTGAGCCTCGAAACTATACGCTCATTATATTTTGCATTGTATTCTTCATTGGTGAGATTGGTAGAGATTATCGTTGGCCTGCCAAGGTTGATACGCTCGTTGATTATTTCATATATCACGGAATCGGTAAAGCTCGTTTGAAATTCTGAGCCGAGGTCGTCAAGGATAACAAGGTCAGCATTCTCTATGATGTCAAGTGTCTGACCTGTGGCTCTGCCGAAATGCTCGTCCTCTATTTGTCTGAGAAGCTTCAGCAGAGAGGCGAAAATGACGCTGTAGCCCTTTTGTATAAGTTCATTTGCAATGCAGGCTGAAAGAAAAGTCTTGCCAAGACCTGTTTTGCCAATGAAAAACAGTGATGGAGAGTTTTCATGAAATTTGTCAGCATATGCACGGCAGTTTGAATACACCGTTCTCATTTTCTCTCTCGGTGACATTCCGTTACCGTCGCTTTCAGGATAAAATTCTATTCTGAACTCAGAGAAATCGTGGAGCTGGATACTGCAATTCTCGTTAAGCTCCTCAGTGGTGTATTTTTTCAGCAAGTCGGTGAAGCATTGGCACTTCACTCCGTCACGATAGCCATAATCACAGCATTTAGGACAGTAATAGTGATAATCAAGGTAGTCTTCAGGATAACCTCCCATTTTAAGCAGCCCTTTAATGGCACGTTTAGTATTGGCATTGTTTTGACGCATTTTTTGTATATATTCTCTTCCATGAGCATTTTTGCCTACTATGCCCTTCATTAGTTCACAGTTATTTGCTTTTAGTGATCTTGTAAGAACCTCTATTTCAGGAAGTCGCTGTGCTATCTCCTGAGCGTGGACCTCATGCTCGTTCATAACAGTTTCACGCCGTCTTTTAAGTTCATTTTCAGCCTTGTCATATGCGGTTATTGAATATTTCATTTTCTACTCCTTATCATAGCTTTCCTGATTTTTCTAGATCAAAATTCATTGCGAATTTTTCAAAATCATCAAGATCATAGGAAGTTTGCTTATTAGTATTCTTATTTTTCTTGGAGGTATGGTACTTTTCGTCCTCGTGTGTGACCTGTTCAGGGGTAGTGATGCTCTTGCCAGCCCAGTTTGACAGTATAGCGTCTATATATTTGTAATTCAGTTTGTTGGTATTGTCAACGCACTTGTTATAGGCTATCTCCAGCATTTCAACAGTGAAGCCCATTGTTCGCCACTTTTCTATAAACTCAAGCTGCTGCTTTGACGGCTTTGCGGTCTGTCCGAAAATTTTCAGTACCTTGAATTCATACTTTTTTATGTTGGAAAGCCTAATTATTTCTTGTTCAATTTGTTGATAAGTACAGATGTCTTGTTCAAACCACCCACGCATTACTGTCACAAGGTAAGACACGTTGTGCTTTTCAAGTGACACACAGTATTCTGCGGCTAAGAGAATAGATGCAGCATCAAATCGGTAATATTCATAAAGAGCAAGAAGTTCCCCTTGCTCAGTTCCATTGATAGTGCGTTGTAAAACGGTTTGTATCTCGTCAAATAGATGTGCAAGGTTAGGGTCCTTCTGCTGTTTTTCCAGTATCTCGGAATTTTTGTATCTTATGCACAGCTTGTTTGAAACGCTCTGACGTTTCGGGGCAACTGCCTCCACTTTTGAAACAGGCTCGGCCTTTTTTTCAGACTCTGAAACAGGTGTAGAAACGGCTTTGACCTGTGCAGGCTTTGCCATATCACTGGGTTCTGTGGTGATGACTCCTAGTGATACCCAGTGTGTCACAGCGTCAATGACAGTGTTTTCAGGAAGTCCTGACTTTTCCGCAAGCTTTGCACTGTCACATTCACGTTCCGTTGAACAGAGTATGCAGAGAAGTACCTTTACAAAATCGCCATCACTTAATTTTATGTATTTATCGACCACTTTAGACGGCACTGAAAAACTGCTTCCCCAGCGGTCGCAATCAAAAGTATATTTCATTATGTATCCTCACAAATATGATTAAAATTATCCAAAATAATTATATCACATAATTTGGACTTTTGCAACAAAATTTGTGCATTTGACTTTTGGTAAATAAAATGCTATAATAGGCTAATACCAAAGAAACGGAGAGATAAAAATGATAAGAAAATTTGTGCCTGAGGACAGGGAAGATTACATCAGATTTTCCACTGAGTTCTATAATTCTTCTGCAGTGGACAAGCCTGTTCCAAAAGAGCATTTTGAGCAGGGCTTCGATGAAATGATGAGGTCTGACGTGTATGTGCAGGGTTATATGCTCGTTTGTGACGGTAATAATGTTGGCTACTGTGTTACAATGAAAACATATTCAGTTGAAGCAGGCGGTATTACTATATGGATAGACGAGCTTTTTGTGCTGGAGGAATACCGTTCAAAAGGTCTAGGCAGGGAGCTTTTTAAGTATATCGAGGAAAATGGCGACAAAAAGCTCCGCCGTATCCGACTTGAAGTCGAGCTTGAAAACGGCAGAGCCATATCGCTTTATAAGAAAATGGGCTTTGAGCCTGCGCCTTACGACGGAATGTGGAAAACTATTTTATAGTCCTCTCGTGAATTTCCCTTGAAATGCTGTCGCAGACCTTATTAAGGGCGGCGTGGTCCATTGCGGCGATATAATACTTTTCTATCTCGTCATGGACTTTCTTGGCTTTCTTGATGCCTGAATACACTTCCTCTGCAAGGTCGGAGGCGGTGACTTTATCTAATCTCAGTCTTGTTTTCAGGGCTGAGATCTTTTTCTTGTCATAAAATCTGCCCATGTTGATAGCTTTTTCAAAGCCGTCAAGCTTGCTTATAGGGGAATTTATCACAAATGCGATGCCAGCCTCCGGGATTAGCAAATGCTCATAAAGGGTGTTGCCAAATATGATAGCAGGGCAGAGGATAACATCATAACCTCGCTTTATAGCCTGCTGTGCCATGAGGGTGACGAACTTGTGGGAAGCGGCATAATAATCATCGTTCATGGCGAACACGTCAAGGTAGCTGTCAAGAGTGGCAAGCTGCGTCATACATCCGTATTCCGTCAAAGCGGTCAACTGTCTAAGATCAGTTTTGCCGCTGCCAGAGCCTTTTTTGTTTAGAAGACGTTTTGCTGATCGTTCTGTGAAGCTTTTCAGCTTTTCCTCCAGCAGACAGCCTTCACCGCAATTGTAGGTATCGAAGCAAACGTTAGACAGGGCAGTAGTAAACCTTTTGCTTCTTGCCAAAAGCGACTTGTTTTTGTCTGTGACCTCGATTATTTCAGATTTGAAGGCTTTCAGCTTTTCTTCGTCCCAATACTCTCCTAAGTTGATTATTTTCTGACAAACTCCTGGATATGAACATTCCATAACATGTGGCGCAGTGCCGTCGCAGATTATGGCCTTTGATGTATGCAGAACGATTGCATCAAGGGAAGCAGGGTCAGAGGAGCAATAAAACCTAGTGACGTCCTCTGTCGGTTCAAACTCGGCGGCTATCTTTTTCATAAGTGAAGATTTTCCTGTGCCTGCACCCCCTTTGAGTATGAATGTGAAATACTCCTTATCAGCCATTATCTTGCCAAATTCCGTGGAAAAACCATTCTGCGTCATTGCACCCAAAAAATACTTTTCTGACATAAATTACCCTCCATATCTCAAACGCATCAGATCAGTGTGACTGCGTTTGCATTTTCATTTTTATAATATGTCAGAAAAAGCATGATTGTTCAAAAAAATTAGGTGGACAAAAAAAGCTTGAATAAAGTAAAAAAACTTTCATTGCATGACGTTGTAAATTGACATTGTGATAACTACTTTATCTTTCCCGCCGACAGTCGGGTACAAAACACCGTCCGCCTAGTTTTATATCTGTACATTGTACCACGCAGCAAGCCCCAAAGTCAAGCAAACTATTCGATCCGCTATAGTTTGAAACTATATCTATCCCACAGAAATAAATATTTTACTATCGCCTTTTTTCGTGCTATACTAAATACCAGCAAACCAATAGGAAATAAACTATAGTAAAATGAAAGAGGTAATGAAAATGAACAATAATATCAAAGCACCATGCCGCTACGATTTTGTGGGCAGCTTTCTCAGACCTGACTATCTGAAAAAGGCAAGAGCAGATTTTGAAAAGGGCGCTATCACAGCCCAGCAGCTTAAAGAGGTAGAGGATAAGGCTATCCTTGATCTCGTTGCAAAGCAGAAAAAGGCTGGTTATCATATCATCACAGACGGCGAGTTCCGCAGAGCAACATGGCATCTTGACTTTATGTGGGGCTTCAATGGCGTTGGTCACAGCAAGACACAGACAGGTCTGCCATTCCATGGCGAGGCCGCAATGATAGACGATACATATCTCACAGGCAAGGTATCAGTTGGCGACCACCC
>OHFQ01000392.1_pt1 | contig 22804 bp, 18 predicted proteins | sample 1567581 | NCBI WGS metagenome assembly OHFQ01 (sample SAMEA3879559, study PRJEB24766) | human gut metagenome | biome: human-associated habitat; feature: feces | place: USA | collected 1985/1987 | reverse complement strand
CCTTGACCTTGGTCACTGTGAAAGATTTATTGATGAGAGCCTTAATAAGAATTCTAATGTAACTACCGGTAAAGTATACTGGTCAGTTTTACAGAAGGAACGCCGTGGAGATTTTGGCGGAGGTACAGTTCAGGTAATCCCTCATATTACTAATGAAATAAAGAGCCGTTTTTTCAGAGATTATTCAACTGACGAAACTAAGATTGCAATTATAGAAGTCGGCGGTACTGTCGGAGATATCGAAAGTCAGCCTTTCCTTGAAGCAATCAGACAGTTCCAGCATGAAGTCGGACATGAGAACGCAATTCTTATTCACGTAACACTTATTCCTTATCTTAAAGCATCTGGTGAGATGAAGACTAAGCCAACTCAGGCAAGTGTTAAGGAACTTCAGGGAATGGGAATCCGTCCGGATATTCTTGTGTGCCGTACCGAACATCCACTTGAGGCTGGTATCAAGGATAAGATAGCACTTTTCTGTAATGTACCTAAGTCTCATGTACTTCAGAACTTAGATGTTGAGATTCTTTATGATGCACCTCTTGCGATGGAAGAAGAACATCTTGCACAGGTAGCATGTGAATGTTTACACCTTGACTGTCCAGAACCAGACCTTGATGAATGGAGAGCAATGTGCAAGGCCTGGAAGAATCCTACTAAGAAGGTAACTGTTGCATTAGTTGGTAAATATATCCAGCTTCATGATGCTTATATCAGTGTTGTAGAAGCATTAAAGCATGGTGGTGTATATAATTCATGTGATGTAACTATCAAATGGATTGATTCAGAAACTGTAACTCCTGAAACTGCTGATGAGCTTCTCTCTGACGTATCTGGCATATTAGTTCCAGGTGGATTCGGTGACAGAGGTACAGAAGGAAAGATTGAAGCTATCCGTTATGCCAGAGAACATAATATTCCATTCTTAGGATTGTGTCTGGGAATGCAGCTTTCAATTGTTGAATTTGCAAGAAATGTTATAGGATATGACGACGCACACAGTGTTGAACTTAATCCTAACACAACTCACCCTGTTATACATCTTATGCCAGACCAGGAAGGCATTGATGATATCGGCGGTACATTAAGACTTGGTTCTTATCCTTGTGTACTTGATAAAACAAGCAAGGCTTATGAACTCTATGGCGAAGAGCTTATACATGAACGTCACAGACACAGATATGAAGTTAATAATGATTACAGAAAAGTTCTTACTGAGAATGGTATGATGCTTTCAGGAATATCTCCTGACGGAAGAATTGTTGAGATGATAGAATTAAAGAATCATCCTTGGTTCGTTGCCACACAGGCTCATCCAGAGTTAAAGTCAAGACCTAATCGTCCACATCCATTATTCAGAGGTTTCATAACAGCAGCACTTGAATATCAGGATAAAAACCATTAATTATATAATATATGCATAACAAAAAAGCATCACCTAACGAATCCGACTTTCGTATCAGGTGATGCTTTTTATTGCTTTTGCTAATGTAATTGTTACTTATTAAGACCATTAAGAATCTTCTTAATTCTCTTAATTTCATCATCTTCTAACTTCTGTGATTCACAAATAGAAGCAACCATATCAACAGCCTTTCCGTTGAACCAGAAATCAGCTTCTTCCTTTAAAAGCTGTCTTCTATATTCTTCTTCTGAACGAAGTGGATGAATGAAAGCTGCCTTTCCTTTACGGTATGTATCAACAAATCTCTTGTCCTTCAACTTACCTACGAAAGTAACAACTGTTGTTCTTGCGTAATCCTTACCATAATCGTCTCTTAACTGATCAATAAGTTCCTGCACAGGTATGTCCTGTGGTGCCTCCCATATAAGCTTCATAATTAATGCTTCACATGGACTTAATTCGTTAAAATGATTTCTGCTCATAAACCCTCCTTAGGCTCTTCCATAGATATACATATTCTATATTATACTGCCATTATTAATATTTTTCAACTGTATAATGAATAGTCGGATATGGATTTCACAATTGTATTACCGATAAACTGAATCCATCAAATTCCTTTTCTACAATAGTGAAATTCTGGGGAAGTCCGCACATATATGCTTTCATTTTCCCTTTCTCTAATCTATAAACTATTTTGTCCAAAATGTCAAGCACACCTTGACCTGTAGCCTTGCCATAAGCCTCTTTTAATGTCCATATTCTGAAGAATCTTTGATCACTATCGCACTCTTTAATCCATTCTGCTTCAGATATGTCAAAGAAGCGTTTTGCCAGATTCTGTCTACCTTTGCGGGCTTTTTCAATATCAATTCCTACCGGTCTGTCGCCTATCACGCACGCTACATAATTAGACGAATGTGAAATATTGAAAAAAATTTCACGATTTGACAAAAAATAAGGTTTTCCTTGCGAATTATATGCTATTTCATAATCAAAGTACGGATTATTCGCTTCAATCAAAGAAATAATATCCACCTTCTCATATAGATTTTCATCTGTTTTATAATCTCTTTCTTCTGTTTTTATAGACCATTTTCCTACCGCATAATTAAGAAGTAGGCCTGCCGTCACGGTTTGCAGCTTATTTTCACGCATTTTCATCTTATCCACCTTAACTTTCCTGTATTCCGGAATAAGTGAATATGCCTTTTCATATAGTTTTTCATCTGCTAATGCATCTGTCGTTGTCACAAATATCATCATAATCATTCACCATCTATACACTTATTGTCTGTGCATCTGCCATATAACGCTTTGAGAACACAAATACTATATCACCTGATTTAATCAAGGTATCACCATTAGGAACTATTGCATTATCACCGCGTCTTATCATAACTATAAGTGTATGCCTTGATATATCAAGTTCTTTTATCTTGTGTCCAACCCACGGATGATGTTCACGCAGTTCCACCTGTTTTAGGTTTACATCAACATTAACATCACAGTCTCTTGCTCCGATTACAACACAATCTCCCTCAAAAAGCTTCATATCTCCCTTTGGCATAAGTGTCTCACCATTTCTTAACACTGCTGCAAGAATAAGTCCTCTCGGAAGACTAAGCTCGCATACCTTCTTTTCATTCCAGTTGTGGTCCTTAGTTATAATAAGCTTAATAAACTTAAGTTCCTTCTCCATAAGGTAATCTGTAGACTTCTTAATAAGGCTGTACTGCTCAACGAAACCTGCAGATAAGATACCTGTTGGAATAGCGACCATTCCGACGCCAAGAAATGTAATGATAATACTGAACATTTTTCCAAGCACTGTCACAGGATAGATATCGCCGTAACCTACTGTAAGAAGTGTTGATACCGACCACCATATTCCTGAAAATGCATTCTTAAACACTTCCGGCTGTGCCTCATGCTCTAAACTGTACATGCACAGTGATGATGCTATGATAAGCATCACAATGATGAATACAGAGGATAATATCTGGTCCCTTTTTCGCCTTATTACCTCTGTTATAACATTTAACGCATCATAATATGAGTTGACACGGAATATCCTTAGGATTCTTATAACCCTGAACATACGGAAAGCAACTGCTCCTGCCGGGAAGAATACAGGCAGATAATTTGGCAGGAACGATAAAAGGTCAACAATACCGCTTACTGAAAAGATGTATTTTATTCTCGCAATACCTGTACATTTATTAGGATACAGATATTCTGCCGTCCATACACGCAGTATGTATTCAATTGTAAAGCCGATAACTGTAATCCACTCTATAACATCTAACACCGGCTGGTACGGAATTGACTGTTCAAATGTATCAAATATCGCAATGAACAGGTTGATTATAATTGCAGCAGTTATCGCAATATCAAATGTACGGCTTGCAACATCGCCCGCATATCCAATCTGGATAATGTCAAATATACGTTTTTTCTTATTATTCACCGTATCCCATCCTCCTACTTAAGCATATACCACGGAAGCAGCAATGCTCTTATATATTTTGCAAATGGCACATATGCCGTTATGTTAATGAATACCGGACATAATATGAGACACGCTATAAGAAGCACCGGTATTATTGAAATCATTGCACTGGCACTCCTTACAGGTATTGCCACAAGCCATGCAAATAAAGTAACTGCTATTACATACACAGCTATATGCAGTATATCTGCTGCCCCCTTAAGTTGTCCTGCCACCGCAAGTGTTAACATTGCTGATACTGCAAAAAGTACACATGATATGAATGCATACAACGGCTTTCCTGCCACACGGTACATACGAGGCAGTGTTATAAATGTTCCGGAATTCTTATCAAGATAATATTCCACGATTCCAAAAAGTCCGCCTATATATACAAGAATTATAAGCAATGCCCTTAACGGAAACTCTCCTGTCTTATCTTCAAGCTGTGTCCCATTATCCTGTGCCCCGTCTAGCACCTTAAAATCAATTCTGAATGTGTCATCTCCGGATATGTATTCCTCGTACCCTTTTCTTATCTCTTCCTCTGCCTTTTCTGAATGCTTTTTAAATATGTCTACAGAATTAACATAATTAACTGCAACCTCAGGCGAATATGCCTTAAACATAGCAGAAAAGAATATCTCATCAGTCATTGAGCTGACAAAATCTGACCTGCATATAATGAGCTCTATAATGTCTCTGTAGCTGCCACTGTCAAGCTTATCCTTAAGCCCGGTACCAACTACATAGCCACACTCTGTGTATTTATTCATTATATCCTGCTCAAGCTTTTCCTGCGATTCTGCTTCGTAGAATTGAACTGAATAATCGCCATTTACAAGATAATCTCTTGTCATTATGGCAATCTTATCGTCATCTTCAAGCACTATCCCAACCCTTACAGGCTCTTTCTCCTTAAGAGACGCTGTATTCGTAATTATTAACGCTGCAACAGGCATTGCAATAAGCACCACGACAATCACAGGATTCTTTAACTGCCTTTTAACAAGCAGATACAGCCAGTATAACAATCTCTTCATTATCTGTCTCTCCTTATCTTAACCGCCAATGCCCCTGCTGCCTGAAATATAATTATCCACAAAACATTTGTCATAATAGTACTGATATCCACAGTTCCCTTGATTATCTGACATGCAAGTGTGAATAAGCCGTTAGTCGGAAGATACATGCCAATAACCCTCACACCCGGCGCAAGAAATGCTGATGAAACAATACATCCGGATGCATACATGCACGCCATTCCAAGGATACACACCGTAATAACTGAATACGCCGTGTCGTCAACTACTGAGAATATACAGTTTATAAATGAAACTGCCGCATACACAAGCACCACAATTCCCAGTGTGGAAGCAATGAATTCTCCAACTGTCGAAACTGCCATAACTCCTGATATTGCAGGTATCCCCAGCCTCATTATATTAATTATAATAAAAAGCACCTCAAATATTACTATATACACAATGCCAACTCCGGTAGTTCTTGCAATTCCGGTATCAAATGCTGATATTCCCGCACCTTTAAGACTCTTTGCAAGCGACCTGCTATAGTTCTTCATATTACCGGCACATGTTATTGCGCTAAGTAAAAGCAGCATTACAATTGCTGTACATACATAAAACTGTACTGTACTCAGACCTTCTTTAGCCGATATATCCCTTGTCTTAAAGTATATGCTTCTGTTAAGCGCATATGAAAGATATATGTCATTAAGCTTATTCTCATGTGTACCCCGCAAGCCCTTGTAATTCTTAAGCACACCATTGAACAAATCGTCAAATGTATATATCCCCGCTTCTGCAGTTGCAAGGTCAGAGCCTCCTGCCCTCACCATCTCACGGAATATCATCGAAGTATTATTAACACCCTCTGACTGACACACAACCTCAACAGGTGTATTCTCGCCCGACATAATATCACTTATCATATTCTCCGGCACAATAATAGCCATAACATAATAATTATTTCTTAAACCATCTATAGCCTGCTGTCTGTCAGTATATTCAAATGTACAGACATTCTTAATTGTGTCTATCTCACTGACATAATTGAATGCCATCTTAATATATCGAAACTCCTTATTATCATCTGCCGAATCAGAGTTTTCTGTCTCATCATAATCAGGATACACAACAGCAACCTTCATTCTCAGATCACTGTCCTGTGCCGTTGCAATGCCTACGCATGTACTTATTACAATCACAAGTACTGCCGTCACTACCGTACCCAGAATTATCTTCGGTATAGATAAAAATGCGGATTTAATCTGCAATTTTAATAATTCCAGTTTCCTTCTCATCTAATCCCCCAATTAAATCTATCTGTGAATAATCTCTAAAAGCTCATTGCCTGTAACCGGATGGTCAAGTTCATTAAGTTTACCATTCTTTAAAAGATACATTCTGTCAGCAAGCTTTAATTCACCTTCTTCGTGGCTTGTTATAATGACTGTACCTCCGCTTTTCGTATATGCAGACAGATAATTCATAATATCCTGTTTACACACAATGTCTAATGAAGCTCCCGGCTCATCTAATATAAGTACAGGTGGATTCTTAGCCAGTGCGCAGCATATGCTTAAACGCTTCTTCATGCCTCCTGACAGCTTATCAACACGTTTGTCAAGATATCCTGACACTCCTAACACTGCAGGAACACCGTTTAATAAGTCTGTTTCCATATTTCTTCCCGTATCACAATACCAGAATTTAAGATTATCCCTTGCCGACAGCTTCTCCATAAGTGGATTCTCCTGCGGCACAAAACCAATATATTTCTGAAACATCTTCGCATCTGCAAATGCATCTCTGCCATCTATCTTAAGACTTCCGCCATCTGCCTTAAGACTTCCTGCCAGTATCTCCAGAAGAGTAGATTTGCCACAGCCGTTGGCACCGACTATGGCAATATACTCTCCGCTGGCAGCATGAAACGAAGCGCCGTTAAGCACTATCGTTTTCCTGCCATATGATTTTCTAATATTCTCCGCCTCTATAAACATACATATATCTCCACATTAATTCTGCGCTGCTGTATCAAACTGGCTGTAATACAGCTTGTGATAGAATCCGTTCTTAGCCAGTAATTCTTCATGATTACCCTGCTCTATAATATGTCCGTCTTTCATAACAAGAATAACATCCGCAGACTGGATAGTTGAAAGTCTGTGGGCTACAATAAAGCTTGTTCTTCCCTCCATCAGCTTTGCAAATGCATTCTGTATCTTTATCTCTGTTCTTGTATCAATAGAAGATGTAGCCTCATCAAGAATAAGCATTGGCGGCTTTGCGAGCATAATTCTTGTTATACATAAAAGCTGCTTCTGTCCCTGTGAAAGGCTTCCACCATCCTCGCCTATAACTGTGTCGAATCCGTTAGACATTCTCTTGATGAATCCATATGAATGTGCTGCCTTGGCTGCTGCAATAATCTCTTCCTCTGTAGCATCAGGCTTACCCATTACGATATTCTCTCTTATAGTTCCTGACTTGAGCCATGTCTCCTGAAGAACCATACCAAAACCCTGTCTTAAAGACTTTCTGGTCATCTGTCTTATATCAGTTCCTGATACATCAATGCTTCCACTGTTAACATCATAGAATCTCATAAGAAGATTAATAACTGTTGTTTTACCACAACCTGTAGGTCCTACAATCGCAATTCTCTGTCCCTTCTTGACATGAAGATTGAAGCCCTCAATAAGCTTCTTATCTGGCACATAAGAGAAGCACACATCATTAAGGTCAACTGTTCCATCAACCTCATCAACAACCTTTGCGTCTTTTGCATCAGGAATCTCAGGGTCTTCTTCAATAAGTTCAAATATTCTGGCTGCGCAGGCAAGTGCGTTCTGAAGCTCAGTGACAACGCCTGATATCTCGTTAAATGGCTTAGTATACTGGTTAGCATAACTTAAGAAGCTTGATAACTGACCGACTGTTATACCGCCATTGATAGCCGAAAATGCACCAACAATCGCAACACTCGCATATACAAGACTGTTTACGAATCTTGTTGAAGGATTAGTTATAGATGAGAAGAAGATTGCCTTTAAGGAATACTTCTGAAGTCTTTCATTAATCTCATCAAATTTTCTTACCGCCTCATCTTCATATCCGTAAGCCTTAACTACCTTCTGTCCGCCAATCATTTCATCAATAAGTGCTGTCTGCTCGCCTCTTGTCTCAGACTGGAGTTTGAACATGCTGAAGGTCTTCTTGGCAATAAAGCTTGCAACTAAAAACGAAAGTGGCGTGATAACAACAACAGCAAGTGTAATCTTAGCATTGATTGTAATCATAAATATAAGTGTTCCAAGTATAGTCATGACACCTGTAAAGAACTGTGTGAATCCCATAAGCAGACCATCTGCAAACTGGTCAACATCAGCTATTACACGGCTCACAATCTCACCATATGAATGTCCGTCAATATATTTTAGTGGAAGAACCTGAATCTTCTCTATAGCCTCATTTCTAATGTCTCTGGTTACTTCATATGTGATTCTGTTGTTACATATATTCATAAACCACTGTGAAAGTGCTGTAATTCCAACAAATATACCAATTCTTATAAGTATATTCACAATCTTTGCAAAATCCACATTATTCACACCGATAATGCAGTCAATTCCACGGCCTACAAGAATTGGTACATAAAGTGTAGTTGCAACAGTTACTGCTGCCATAATAAGCGATAATATTATAAAAAAGCTGTGCTTCTTAATTCTTTTAAGGAGTTTTACAAATGTTGATTTATTCTTCTTCATTATGCTACACCCCCTTCTGAATCTGCTTTCTTAAACTGTGATTCATATATCTCTTTATAAACCTCACAATTTGCAAGAAGCTCGTCATGTGTTCCCATTCCTGCAACCTGTCCGTCATCTAATACGATGATAAGATCAGCATACATAAGGGATGCCGCTCTCTGTGAAACTATGAACACAGTAGGAGAATTGTTCATTCCCCTTATAGCTTTTCGAAGTGCTGCATCAGTTGCAAAATCAAGAGCTGATGCACTGTCATCAAGAATAAGCACATCCGGCTTTCTTACGATTGCTCTTGCAATAGTAAGTCTCTGTCTCTGACCACCTGAAAGGTTCTTACCGCCCTGCTCTATAACATAATCCAGACGTCCCTGCTTAGAATCTACGAATTCCTTAGACTGTGAAATCTCAAGTGCTTCATCTATCTGCTCATCAGTAGCCCCCTTCTTTCCCATCCACATATTCTCTCTTATAGTACCTTTAAAAAGTACTGCTTTCTGCATAACGATACCGACCTTATTTCTTAAAGTTTCAATATCGTAATCTTTAACATTTACACCATCAACAAGTACTTCACCCTGTGTAGCATCGTACAGTCTTGGAATAAGATTAACAAGACTTGATTTACCTGAACCAGTACCACCGATAACACCGATTGTCTGGCCTTTCATAGCCTTGAAATTAATTCCTTCAACTGAAGGTGCACCTGAACCACTGTATGTAAGTGAAACATTCTTAAATTCAACACCTGGCTGTTCTTCCTTAGCTACAGCTTCCTTAACGCTGCCATCTGCCATTCCAGATGTTACATCGAATACAGACTCAATTCTTCCTGCACATGCAAGTGCCTTAGTTATTGTAATGATAAGATTGGCAAGCTTGATAAGTTCAACTAATATCTGTGACATATAATTGTAAAGTGCAACGACCTGTCCCTGTGTAAGCGCACCGGCGTTAACTCTTACTCCACCAATCCATATAAGTGCAATTATTGATACATTTACAACAACATAAGTAAGCGGATTCATAAGTCCTGATATCTTACCAACATATTTCTGTAATCTGTTAAGGCTTTCGTTATCGTTTTTGAAACGCTTAACCTCATCCTGTTCCTTATTGAATGCTCTGATAACTCTCACACCGGTAAGGTTCTCTCTTGTTATTCCAAGAATCTTATCAAGTCCTGACTGTACATTCTTGTACATAGGTCTTGTTGCAAGCATGATACCGAATACGATAAGTGCAAGTACCGGGATTGCCGCAACGAATACAAGTGCTGCCTTCACATCAATAGTAAATGCCATAATCATCGCACCAAATACAATAAATGGTGAACGAAGGAACAGTCGCAGTACCATGTTGATACCATTCTGTACCTGATTAATATCACTTGTCATTCTTGTTACAAGTGTCGATGTACCAAGTGTATCCATCTCTGTGAATGAGAATGTCTGGATATGTGCAAATAAACTGTGTCTCATTCCTGTTGCTGCACCAACTGCAGCCTTGGCACTGAAATACTGTGCTGTGATGGCACATACAAGTCCTATGATTGCAAGAAGTATAAGCATAAGACACATCTGCATAATGTATCCCTTGTCTGCATTAACAATACCCTTATCGATAACTGATGATACTACCAGCGGCACAAACAGCTCAAATATCGCCTCAAGCATCTTAAAAAGCGGTGCCAGAACACATTCCTTTTTGTAATCCTTAAGGAATCTCATAATCATTTTCATAAGAAAACTTCCTCCGTTAATTCAGTGACACTAAAACGTCCATAAGAAACTCATATGAATAACATCTCTTCATGCCAAAGTACTCTCTATAAACTTCATAATTGTAATATGAATGTTCAAACTGTCTTGAATACAAATGTGCTATATCAACGCGCATTGTAAAATCTGGCATACAGCCGGACGCCTGATTAGCTGCTGCCATAATGTCCACTGCAAGTATGCCTATAACCGCATTCTTGGCTTTAAGCAGGATATCATAATCATTCACTGCGTCAAGCATATATCTATACACATAGTACATTGCAAGCTGCTCATATTCATGTGCAAATGCCTCACTTCCCGCATGGTAAGTTTTCATTACCGCTGCAAGCCCAGAATCATCCGCCAGCCCGTCTAGGAACTGTCTTACTCTCGCCACATGAATATTCCAGTCAGGATTGATTACCTCCATTCCTTTAAAGTCATCAAAGAAATGTCTCAATCCCTTTATCAGCCTTTTGCCATGCAGCTTCTCATCCCGGCTTTTTAGTCTGTCAAGCAGCTCCTCTCTGTAATCAGCTCCACAGAACCGCTTTGCAACACCAGCTATAAGCTCGTCCCTTTCAGCATCAAGATGCTTCTGGATACGCTTTGCATAATCAAGATAGAGCATCAGCCTCTCAAATATACTTATATCCCTGTCTGATATTATTCCAAAAGCCACTATTCTTGCCTGCCGAAGCTGCATATATGTATATGCGTCTATATCATTAGGCTCAGGCGTAAGGCTGTTATCCTCAGCCGTATCAAATGTAAGTTCATCTTTATAAGAAAACATCAGCTCACCAGCCGTCTTACACGAAGGGGCTATGCCGATTTCTCTTATATTGCCATAATCGTTAATAAATCTTGGAAACTCTGCACATGTTTCACACAGCTTATCCTCTCCAAGTTCTATATATAAATCGCACAGATTATCATTATTAAGAAAAGGACATCGTCCTCCTTCTTTCAGTGTAAATGTACATTCTCCGTCCTGGGATGGTACCATTACACTCTTCAGGCGCTTTCCAAAAGCGCCTTTAACTGTTTTATAATATTTGTAAGAATCCTTATCAACATCGACATCCCACCCGGCACAGCATGTATCTGTACAGGCTCCCGCAATGCATCTGAAATCCTTATAATAATGTGGTGTCATTACTTTCATTTTATTATCTCCCGCATATAAACCGGCATGTTAAGTGCATCTGTTAACTACGCAAAAATTGTCTGCCACACCTTATTAGTGCAGCAGACACATTTACATGTACATATTATTATAATTACTGTTCTTTTTCTTGTCTACAATATACTTATACACTGTGACACACGCAAGAATAATCATAAGCCCCTCTGCTGCCATGTATGTATAGAACAGATATGGCTGTCTTAACGCTGACACAAGAAGCGGTGAGCTGACTGCAAAATCATACATCCCCGTATCACCTATATATTTAGACATAACAACCGTACTCATGATTGTTATATTAGGAAAAGACATATTACCAAGCACAAGTGCCACAATCAGCACCGTATTGCGTATCAGAAAAAATGTCCTGCTCACCTTAGCTTTACTAAGACAACTCATAACAATGCCTCCAATTATACATACAAGAAATAAAAGAAACATCATATACATCTCAGAAGCTGCAAATGCAGACACTTCTGTTGTCGCAGTCTCATACCCTGTAAGCAGTGCAAAGAACCCAAATATAGAGCGGCCACCCATAATACATGCCGCCACAACAAATAATAATAGTAAAAAATTCCTTCTGTTTAGCTTCCTGTTATCCATAATTCCTCCATTTGCATTATTATCGCAATTATGGAGACAGATTTCAATAAATATTTTCGCAAACTTCATATTTTATTGTCACCCGCCTCCACTCACCCCTCAGGCACGCACTGGTCCGCAGGGGTTGGAACGATTCGTTAGAATTGCGTTAATTTATCAGGTGGTGCTTTTGGCTTAATGTTTGTGTCCATTCGCAGATGAACATTTCTGGCATTATGTCCGCCTGTGGCATACGCCCTCAAGGATTGCTGCACTTAGTGGGAGTAAATGCCGCTATCTACAAAGCTTATTACGGTGTGCTAAATCAAACGCGCTTCGCTTGAACGTGCTTTAGCACACCGCCCTTATGTATATAGCGGCATTAACTCCCACACAGTTCGCAATATATCGGGCGTAGGTCACAGGCGGACACAATGACGGAAGTGTACAGATGTTGAATGAACACAAACAATAGAAAAAGCCAAAAGCACCACCTGCTAAATTAGCAATTCTTAACGTGTTCCAGACCCCTGTGGACCAGTGCATGCCTGAGGGGTGGGTGGAGGCGGGTGGCTTATTAATATAAAGTTTGTGTCTATATGAACTTACTGCGCCACTTAATTGCCTCATCCCTATACGCAATTGCCGTCTCCATAAGTTCATTATACTGTGCCTTTACACTTTCTATTGTTGCCTCAAGCTGGCTTATTGTCTGTATTGCCTGTCTGTTTTCCTGCATATATGTATTAAGCTGGTTTTCGTACTCTGATATTTTCTGTTCATTCTGCATCAGCATGTCTGTATCCTGACATTTAATGAATTTCCCATCTGATGTTATTTCGTAGAAACTGTCTACATACAAAAATGCTTTTCCCTGCATTCCAAACACTTCATACATATCAACATTTTCACAATCCGCAGGAATATTAAGACTGTCACCTTCTTCCAGCGGGTAGACAGCTCGCAGCGACAGTCTGTCCGTAAGCGGGTTTGTCACCATATAAAACAGCATTAACCTGTCTTTATTTACTACAAGCTGTGGACAGTGCATATCTGGGTTCTCGCTGCTTTTCACACGAAAAAGTGCTTCGTTGTTCATCACATTTTTAACAAGAATATCTCCGTTCTGGTTCTGATATGCATAATATATTGTGTCTCCCAACACTACATCTGAAAGTCCGTCCAAAAAGTCTGACACAAGCATTATCGGGCGTTCTATACCGTCTATGTACGCCGTTCTCAAAAATATATATCGTGATATGCTATAGATTATAAGCCGTCTGTCACTGCCTGCTGTGTATACATTTGCCATAAAAGGACACTCCCGTTTTTATATTATTATATGGTCACGCGAATGTAGATAGAACATATAATGTAGTAAAGAAACGAAGAAGGAAAAGATAATGGCTAAATGTAAATGCAGCAAATGTGGTTCTACCCGCATTGTAAGCAATATTGTGCAGAACATGCCTAATGGCTGCTTTGATGTATGCACGAACCCGATATGCGGTTCCCCCGATGAACTCAGTATTCTTGCCCCTCTTATCTATGATGAGATAGGTATTAATCTGTGTACCACATTCGCTGTCGGCACAGATATTTCAACGACTTATCCAACAGCTACCAACGCATCAGTCAGTGTTATAGATATAGCCTACACTTATGGTGATGAAAATGTTGAAATCACCCAGATAGCCGGAAGGCCTAACTGCTACTCTGTGAAACTTGCCAACCTTACTGTAACATTTGCAGTAACGCTTTATGATGAGTCATGCAGAGCATTAGCAACTCTTACCCCAACGGCAGTCTACCTTCCTAACTCAACTACTGCTGCAACTTATGATGAAGATACCAATCCGACATCTGTCACCCTTGAAATATTCGCTCCTTACGGAGTTTCCTACAACTCGAATAACGCAACTCCACCTGTTTATACGCCTGCACTTAACAGTATAGGTTTCTTGTCATCTGCCAATGTTGTAACCCAGGGACTCAACCTTTATGCAATACCTAAGCTTTTAGGTCTTGATACTACAGATGACGAGGTTACTGTAGGTCTCACTCTCATCTTACAGAGCCTTTACTTCTGTGGATACCGCGTAACAAGTGCCGGCAGAATCTCAACGCCTAAGGGAAGCATTGTTTCCGGTGAAGAATCTGACTGCATCAAGTTTGTTTGCGGAAACCTCTTAGACAGAGCCATCAAGCCTCTCGATTTAAGTCCACCTTCATGCGAAGGTAACTTAAAAAAAGACTGCAAGAAGCCTTGCATGAATGACTGCACCGACACTCTTAATACTAACAGCACAGCCTGCCAGAGCGCATGTAATAATGGCAATAACAGCCAGACTTCCTCTGGTGCATGCACCGGACCTTGCAATGGCATATGCAGCAAGACTAACTAATAACCTCAATCTGTGGGAACAGACGCCTGCCTGGCGGCTGTTTCCATGTACATATTTTCTTCTTTTGGACTTCCTCTGTGCATTCCTCTGCTTCAACGTCCAATCCACCACGCCGCTTCGTTCCTTTTGGACTTTCTCCGTGCATTCCTCCGCTTCAACGTCCAATCCACCACGCCGCTTCTTCCCTTTTGGACTTCCTCTGTGCATTCCTCTGCTTCAACATCCAATCCTAATCTGTACGCTCACATTTTCTTCCATCGCAAATATTTTAATTGCTAATTTCCCTACTATGTGTGTATAATTAATGAAATATATTATATTGAACTGTTGTATACACAGTCGCAAAGTGAATATATTTAGCTGTGGATGCTCTTTGGAGCAGCCGGCACTTAGTAAACCGCAAGCGGCTTTTGAAGAAAGCCTAATTGCGGTGAACTTAGTGTCCGTTATAGCGACAAGAAGCGAAAGCGTGCTCCACAGCTAAATATATTCGCTTTGCAGCGTCCGTATACACCACAGTTCGCATGGAAAGGAGTTACTAATGAATTTTAAAAAGTACAGGTCGAGATTCCTTTTGGTTTTTGCGACCCTCACTCTCTTGTTCTCTTCTGTTCTTCTTACTTCATGTCAGGGCAAGAAGATTAAGAACACTGTATTTTCTGTAGATGATCTTGCAGGCAAGACTATTGGTGTTCAGTTAGGAACAACTGGTGATACTCTCGTAAGTGATTACGAAACTGACGGTTCTGGCACAACAGTATCAAGATACAACAAAGGTTCTGATGCTATACAGGCTTTAAAGCAAGGTAAAGCTGATGCTGTCGTTATTGATGAACAGCCTGCTTTAGCATTTGTTAAAGCTAATCCAGACCTTACAATTCTCGAAGAAGAATTTGCAAATGAGGATTATGCCATCTGTGTTGCTAAGGGCAATTCCCTTACTGCAAAGCTCAATGAGGCTATTGAAGTACTTATGGCAGATGGAACTATCCAGAAGCTTATTGACGATTATGTTGGCGATAATGCTACATTTTCAGGTTACAAATCACCAGACGGTATAAGCCGTACTAATGGAACTCTTGTTATGGCTACAAATGCTTACTTCAAGCCATACGAGTACTATGAAGGGGGTTCTATTATTGGTATTGACGCTGATATTGCACAGGCTATTGCTGATTACCTCGGAATGAATTTAAAAATTGAGGATATGGAATTTGATTCAATTATCACTGCCGTATCTTCTGGTAAAGCTGATTTCGGTATGGCTGGTATGACAGTTACTGATGAGCGTAAGAAAAATATCGATTTCACAACTACTTATACAACTTCTAAGCAGGTTATTATTGTCCGTGACGACAATGCTTCTGCATCAGGCATGAGTTTTGCTGAGAAGTTCAAGACAGACTTCATCAAAGAAGCAAGATACACTTATCTTCTAAAGGGCCTGTTAAACACAGTAATTATTGCATTCTTTGCAGCACTTATGGGTGTTGTTATTGGTTTCCTTATTGCAGTTGTCCGTTCTAACCATGATAAGACAGGACACATGAAGGTTCTTAACTTCATTTGCAACATTTATCTTACTGTAATCAGAGGAACACCAACTATGGTACAGCTGCTTATTATCTACTATGTAATATTCAGTTCTGTACATATTGACAAGCTTATTGTTGCGATACTTGCATTTGGTATCAACTCAGGTGCTTATGTTGCCGAAATATTCCGTTCAGGTATTATGTCTATTGATAACGGACAGTTTGAAGCAGCACGAAGCCTCGGTCTTTCTTATAAAACAACTATGATAAGTGTTATTCTTCCTCAGGCATTCAAGAATGTTCTCCCAGCACTTGCTAATGAGTTCATTGTTCTGTTAAAGGAAACATCTATCAGCGGTTATATCGGTCTTAACGACCTTACAAGAGGCGGCGATATTATCCGAAGCATAACTTATGATCCAATGCTTCCACTTATTGGTGTTGCCATCATCTACCTTGTAATGGTTATGGGACTTTCACAGCTTGTTAAGAAACTTGAGAGGAGGTTAAGAAACAATGAGCGATAATACTAACGAAATCATACTTGAAGTTAAGGATTTGAAGAAATCTTTTGGCGATCATGTTGTATTAGAATCAATCAATACAACAGTCCGCAAAGGAGAGGTTATTGCAATTATCGGACCATCTGGCTGCGGTAAATCAACATTTTTACGTTCGCTTAACCTTCTTGAAACTCCTACAGAAGGTCATGTATTATTCCATGAGCAGGATCTTACAGATAAGAGTGTAAATGTGGATGAATTAAGAGAGAAGATTGGAATGGTGTTCCAGCATTTTAACCTTTTCCCTAATATGACTATAAGAAGAAACATAACTCTTGCTCCTACTAAGCTTGGACTTATGAGCAAAGAAGAAGCTGATAAGAAAGCTGATGAACTTCTTGCAAGAGTAGGACTTTCTGACAAAGCCGATGCTTATCCTAACCAGTTGAGTGGTGGTCAGAAGCAGAGAGTTGCTATAGCAAGAGCACTTGCAATGAATCCTGAGATAATGCTTTTCGATGAACCAACATCTGCACTTGATCCTGAAATGGTTGGTGAGGTTCTCGCAATCATGAAGGAACTTGCTGCATCAGGAATGACAATGATTGTCGTAACTCATGAGATGGGATTTGCAAAAGAAGTTGCCAACAGATGCATGTTCTTCTATGATGGAGTCATCAATGAAGAGGGGGCTCCGGAAGAATTCTTTGGCAATCCTAAGAGTGAGAGATTGAAGGATTTCTTGTCGAAGGTGCTTTAATTAGTACAGTGAGGGAGTCGCTTGGGTGTATGTTTATATTGCATGCTCTCATGGATTCCTCGCCTAGTGAAAGTAAATAACGCCATCTGCAAAGTCTATTACTATGCATGAAATCAAACGCGCTTCGCTTGAACGAGATTTCATGCACAGACCTTCTGCAGATGGCGTTATTAACATTCACACGACTCGTCATAAATCGAGCACACAACTTAAACATACACCCAAGCGACACCACCCCGCTACTAAGCAGCCAAGCCTTCCACGGCTGGTGCAAACGTATCTTATCAACAGATGACATCACGCACTTCACCAGCCCTCACTCAGAATGCAATGCCGCAGGCGAGCATTCGTCCGGAGGCTGACTACTTGGTGAAGAAGAAGTCAGCCGTACAGTATGCTGTGGGATAGGTGTGTGATGTCCTTAGGTGTATGCCCGAATATTCTTATGTCGTGTGAAAGTTAATGCCGCAATCTGCTAAAGATTGTGGCTTGTAATCTCGTTCAAGCGAAGCGCGTTTGATTACAAGTCCCATTATAAACTTAGCAGATTGCGGCATTTAGTTTCACTAGACATAAGAATCCTGAGGGCAGATGCCTAAGGACACCACACACCCTTCCACAGCACACTGTACGGTGTCCGGACTATCAAGCCTCCTTCGAGTAGTCAACCTTCAGAAGACACAGTCCCTTTGCCGGCGCAGTTGCACCTGCAAGGCTTCTGTTTCTCTCCTCTAAAAGTTCATACATACTCTCTGGTGTTCTCTTTCCCTGTCCAACTTCAAGAAGTGTACCACTTAATATTCTTACCATATACTGTAGGAATCCGCTTCCATGATATGTAAGATTAAGGAATGAACCCTTTAAAGAAACATCTATTGAATAAATCTCACGGACTGTCGATTTCTTCATCTTGGGATTACCACAAAATGATGCAAAATCATGTTCTCCAGTAAGTATATCTGCTGCCCTCTTCATGGCTTCAACATCCAGCTTACCCTCAATTATATTGACATATTTTCTGTTAAATACAGGCTTCTTATCCCCAACATAACATGTATAGCAATAAGTTTTCCCCTGTGCATTGTAACGGCTGTGGAATCTGTCAGATGCAACACGAACCTCCTGCACACAGATATCTTCTGGAAGATATCTGTTCATATAATCGCATATCTCATCTTCCTTCATCTTTGTTTCCATATGTGCATTAGCTACCATTCCCTTTGCATGCACTCCGGCATCTGTTCTTCCTGCACCTATAACCTCAACCTCAGTTCCTGTCATGGCAGAAAGCACTGATTCTAACTTTCCCTGAATTGTCATATCTGTAGTTGGCTGATGTTCCCAGCCATAATACCTTGTACCATCATAAGTGATTATCATCTTATAATTCTTCATTCATATCTCCCATTCATTCTTCTGTCCATAAACACTTTTATATCATCTTGCCAGATTCTGCTTCATACCATCGAGAAAATCATATATTTCATCCATAAACACCTTGCCATAGCGCTCATATTTATTCTCACCGACACCACTTACTGACAGCATTTCTTCCTCATTAAACGGAACTTTAAGACACATATCTATAAGCGTCCTGTCTGAAAATATTACATATGGCGGAACACCTACTGAAACAGCTATCTGTTTTCTTAACTCACGCAGTCTGTTAAACAACATAACGCCTCTGTCATTAAGTGCATCCTCCGGCTTCTTTGACTTAGACGTTGCATATGCTGATTTTGCAGCTGCTGCAGAACGCTTCATTCTGTCTGCCACCATTGCATCATTCCTTGATACAGGTGCACTGAAACGGTTTCCCGGATACATATAAGCCTCATCTGCTTCCCGTTCTGCCTCATCAATAACGCAGTTAGAACAGTTATGGCAGTTGTATCTTCCACCCTTTGGATTGTCTGGTCTTTCTCCAAAATATTTAAGTATATACTCTCTTAAACAGCCTGTTGTCTTGCAGTAATCGACCATTGCATTAAGCCTTCTTTTATCAAGAATCATAAGACGTGCCTGTTCTTCTGCATCTATATCAGGATTAGGCTCTCTATGTTCTATGAAAAACTTATTTATCATAATATCCTGCGGAGAATACAGCAATACGCATTCTGAATCCTCTCCATCTCTTCCGGCACGTCCAGCCTCCTGATAATAATTCTCTATACACTGCGGCATATTATAATGCATTACAAATCTTACATTTGACTTGTCAATTCCCATTCCAAATGCATTAGTTGCAACAACAACTGGCTTGATATCATATATAAATGAATCCTGATTTTCTTTTCTTTCTTCTGCTGAAAGACCTGCATGATACTTAGTCACAGAAAGTCCGTTTGCATTAAGCATGTCATAGACTTTTTCAACATTTTTTCTTGTAGCACAGTATATAATCCCACTATCCTGTCTGTGGCTTACAAGGTAATCAAGTATGTATGAATCCTTGTCCTTAATATGCTTGACCTTGAATGTCAGATTGCTTCTGTCAAAACCTGTCGTTAGTATTACAGGTCTTTCGAGTGAAAGAATCTGCAATATATCATCTCTTACTTTGCTTGTCGCTGTAGCTGTAAATGCACTTATTATTGGACGCCTTGCCAGTTTCTTAACAAACGACAATATATTCAGATAACTTGGTCTGAAATCCTGTCCCCACTGTGATATACAGTGAGCTTCATCTACGGTAATCATAGATATCTCTACATGTGTGGCAAAATCAAGAAAGCCCCATGTTTCCAGCCTTTCAGGTGCAACATATATAATTTTATACCGTCCCTGCTTTGCAAATGCGAGTGCCTTAGTTATCTGATTATCTGTAAGAGAACTATTAATATAAGCTGCATGTACACCTGCCTGATTAAGTGCTCCAACCTGATCCTTCATAAGCGATATAAGTGGCGACACAACAAGAGTAATGCCGGACATTAACAATGCCGGCACCTGATAACATAATGATTTTCCCGCACCTGTAGGCATAATTCCTAACACATCCTGCCCTGCAAGAATAGCATCAACTAACTTTTCCTGACCCGTACGAAATGAATCATACCCAAAATAATACTTTAAAATTCCGTATTTATCCATATATCACTCTCTTTTCAAGCTTCTCTTACTCTCATACATTTTCTTATCAGCTCTGCTTCTCGTATCTTCAAAGTTCTTATCTGTCTTTATATCATATTCGGCATAACCACATGCAATCTGCACATTAAGGTCTTTGATTCCAATCTCTTCTTCAGCATACTTTTCAAGTTCCCTTAGCTGCTTCACATGTCTTGCATTATCAAATTTTTGGGACTTCTGATTAATTACAGTACAGAATTCATCCCCGCCTATACGATAACATTTACCATGTCTGCCAAATATCTCTTTAATAATTCTGGCTGATGCCTGTATATAGGCATCTCCTGCTGCATGCCCCAGATTATCATTACACCACTTGAGATTATTAAGGTCAAATGTCACTATAGAATACCCTTCATAATCAGAGGTTTCATGTTCCCACTCCTCAAATGCAAAGCGATTATAAACCCCTGTCATAGTGTCAGTTACAGCCATCTCTTTGTAGAAATCTGCCTTCTGTCCTTCCTTAATCTTCTCAAATGCTTCTGATATGCTCTCATAACCAAGCACAATAATAAATACAAGAATACCCAGTTTTCCTATAAGATCTGTCTGCTGCATTCCCTTATAATATGCAATAAGATCAACAATCATAGAAATTCCAAGTGCAGCTGCACCTATAATATTAGCTTTTACTTTCCTGTCAAAGCCTTTAACCCATACTCTTTTAATAAGAATTGCACAGAAATATACAAGTGACATAACAAGCATCATATGTATAATGTACACGCTGTTCTTAAACTCACACACACCTGTCATATGACATACAAGCAGTATTACAGCTGTTGCAGCATATATGGCACACAAGATATTATTCACAGCACTTTTCCCTATCTGGAAAAAATTCTTCTCAGCCTGCGTAAAAGGAATAGGTATCATCATAAGCAGTATATACCCTATCAGTGAACCTATCTTCCTGTCCTCCACAAGAATCGTTGCAATATCAGTCTCATTAAGAGCCCATGCACCTATAATCATTGCAAATATACCAAAATAAAACAGTGCTTGTGTCTGTGCAATCCTCTTTCTACAGAAAATCCATAATATAATCATAGCAAATCCAACTATTATTATAAACGAACTAAGTACTGCTGATGGTAAAGATTTCGCAATAAGCTCTTTTACAAGTTTTGTCTCGTCGCCATATTCAAATGTTGTTCCTCTTATCTTATGACCAGCATATACATTAGTAAGCCTTACAGTTATATCTGTTGTATATGGCGGAAGGTTCACAATCGTATAATTAGTTCCAGTGGTTGTTCCATATATAGAACTATGCGCTTTTATATAATATATGAGTCTTCCACCTGCATACACTTCTACTTCCTGATGCCTGCTTACAAATGCCAGTGCCTTATTATTTCCTGCACTTGCTCTGATTTTTATATAATATTCAATTGTGTCATCTCCAATATATCTTGTATCCTCTGGTTTAACTACGACACTCGTTCTTTTATCTGCCGGTGTCACTTCATCTACAGTGCTGAATATAAATCCTGAAGCCATAAAAAGCAGAAATCCTAATAAAAATATACAGTAAAAAATCCTGTTAATTAATTTAATTCTTTTCATAAAAAAAGCCTTTCAGCCGTACTATAGTGTTGTCCGTAATGAATCTAACCCTATAATACAGTAGAATGGCTTTCATTTCAAATTATTTTTTGTTGTTCTGTATTTTGTACACTATTTGCAAAGTTTTGAAATTATACAACACTATTAATTAACATTATATACTTTTTGCAAGCTCTGTAGGATTCTCTGAAAATTTCAGAGCAACATCCCTTGAAATAACCCTTGTCTTAACAAGATTAGCAAGTGAATAATTCATTGTATGCATACCTGACTGCATATTCGACTGAAGAACTGTCTGAATCTGATTAGTTTTCTTTTCTTTGATAAGATTAGCTACTGCTGTATTGTTAATCATTATCTCTGTAGCTGCAGTTCTTCCCTCATGCTCTGCACAAGGTACGAGTGTCTGGGTTACAACAGCTGCTAATACAGATGCAAGCTGTAATGTAAGTGCTGACTGTGCCTCTACCGGACATGCACTTATTATACGTTCAACTGTCTGTGCTGCGCTTCTTGTATGAAGAGTTGATAATACAAGATGTCCTGTTTCTGCCGCTGTAATTGCCGCATTGATAGTTTCATAGTCTCTCATCTCTCCTACGAGAATAACATCAGGATCTTCACGAAGTGCTGAACGAAGTGCTGTCGCAAAATCAGGTACATCTCTTCCTA
>OHFQ01000381.1_pt1 | contig 23007 bp, 21 predicted proteins | sample 1567581 | NCBI WGS metagenome assembly OHFQ01 (sample SAMEA3879559, study PRJEB24766) | human gut metagenome | biome: human-associated habitat; feature: feces | place: USA | collected 1985/1987 | reverse complement strand
GTGCTTAAGCCGCAAGGCGGGAATTGTGCGGTGTTGCCTTAGGAGTTAGCGCGGAGCCGAGCCTGTTGTAATCCCGCTTATGCCAATACTGCCAAAACAGTACCCGGCGCATTGCAGGTATACCGCAAACTTTTAGGCCGCCGCTTAACTCCTCCCTCCTAACTCCTCCCTATCTTAAAATACTTCCCCCATCAGATATGGGTTGGACCGGCGTTCCTGGCCAAGAGTGGTAAAGCTTTCATGGCCGGGGTAGACGGTGGTTTCATCCGGCAGGGGCAGATCCGCCACCAGAGCAAGGCTGCGCTGCATATCGGCTGCGCTGCCGCCGGGCAGATCCACGCGGCCGCAGCTGCCCGCAAACAGGGTATCGCCGCTGAACAGCCGGTCGCCGCAGGCGATGACCACGCCGCCGGGGGTGTGGCCGGGCGTCTCCATGACGCGGAAGGTCAGATTGCCGACCTTGACCTCGTCGCCCTCCTTATAAAAGATCGTGCCCTCGGGCGGGACGAACGAGTAGCTGTCGAACGCGACGGCCGTGCCCGCGTCGAGCGCGTTCATGTACACGGGCGCGCCGGTCTCCTCGTGCACGGCGTAGACGGCGCCGGTGTGGTCGTAGTGACCGTGCGTGAGCAGGATGGCGCGGCAGGTGAGGTGGTTGTCCTCCAGATAGTAGAGGATGGTGTTGGACTCGTCGCCCGGGTCGATGACGGCGCACTCGAGCGTGGTCTCGTCGGTGACGATGTAGCAGTTGGTCATGAGGTGCCCGACGGGCAGACATTTGATGAGCATGGGGTAGCCTCCTTTATAATTGATCGGTATCGAGCAGGATGGTAACAGGGCCGTCGTTGACGGACGCGACTTGCATATCCGCGCCGAACTCGCCCGTGCGCACCGTGAAGCCGCGGGCCCGACAGCCGGCGATCACGCGCTCATAGAGCGGCACGGCGGTCTCTGGGCGGGCGGCGGCCGTGAAGCCGGGGCGGCGGGCGTGAACTGGCTCACGATGAGCAGCTCTGCGCCCGCGTCGGTGGGATTGACGTTCATTTTGCCATTGGCGTCCTCAAACACGCGCAGGCCGCAGATGCGGTCGACGATGCGGTCGGCTTCGGCCTCGGTGTCGGACACGTGCACGCCCAGCAGGACGAGAAAGCCCTTGCCGATGCGCGCGGTCTCCTGTCCGCCGATCGTGACGGACGCCTCGTTTACGCGGGTGATGACAGCTCTCATGCTTTGCCCTCCTGTTTGGGTTTCCCTGCGTTTTTGGCGTGCTCGGCCTGCAGCTCCGCCGTGTTTGCGGTGGCCTTCGCAATGTCGGACGCGCCGCTGCGCGAGATGCGGATGACGCCGCGGACGGCGCTCAGGCGGCTGATGATCGTGCGCAGCCCGGCCAGATCGTGCACCTCGACCGTGATCGTGATGGTCGAGCGGCCGCTGTCGATATCGCGCGCGGTGAGCGTGCGCACCTTGGCGTTGAGCGAGTTGAGCGCGGTGGCCACGTCCATCACGAGACCCGAGCGCTGTGCGCTGAGCAGCATGAGCGTCGTGCCGTAGGAATCGGTGGTGTTCTCCGCCCAGCTCACGCGGATCCAGCGGCCGGCGGTCTCCGGATTGTCGCGGCTGGCGAGGTAGTTTTCACAGTCCGTCCGGTGGATGGAAACACCTCTTCCTCTGGTAACAAAACCAACAATCTCATCACCAGGTACCGGATTACAGCACTTTGAAAATCTCACAGCAACATCATGGATTCCCTTAACGACAATTCCACCTTTGCCTTCCTTCTTCTTTGACTTTTCCTTAGACTCAGCGGCAACGATTTCCTCAAGCACATCTTTGTCTGTAACTTCTGCCTTCTTGGTCTTTAAATGCTCCTCATTAAGCCTGTTTACTATCTGACTCTCTTTAAGTGCACCATGTCCGACGGCTGCAAGAATAGAATCCCAGTCTTTAAAGCCATATTTGTTAAGACATTTTTCAACATATTCAGGCTTGGTAATATCAGAAAGAACAATTCCTTTAGTCTTACAGTAGTTAGCAACCATTTCCTTGCCCTTAATGATATTATCTTCCTTTAACTCCTGCTTAAACCACTGGTTAATCTTATTCTTTGCCTGTGTGCTCTTTACAATTGAAAGCCAGTCACGGCTTGGTCCCTTGGAATTCTGCGATGTTATAATCTCGATTCTGTCACCATTCTTAATAACATAATCAATAGTAACAAGCTTTCCATTAACTCTCGCTCCTACCATCTTATTACCTACAGCACTGTGAATGCTGTACGCAAAATCTATAGGGCATGAGCCTGCCGGAAGGTTCTTGACATCACCCGTAGGTGTAAAGCAGTATACGCTGTCTGAGAAAAGGTTAAGGTCATTCTTGATTGATGATAAGAATTCCTTGTTATCAGACATTTCCTTCTGCCATTCAAGAATCTGTCTTAACCAGCTAAGCTTTGCTTCCTCACTCTGATTGTCCTTCTCGCCAGTTTTTCCCTCTTTATATTTCCAGTGGGCTGCAATACCATACTCAGCAATCTTATGCATTTCGTAAGTTCTTATCTGTATCTCAAACGGCTGTCCGTTAGATGCAATAAGTGTTGTATGGAGCGACTGGTAATTATTAGGCTTAGGCATGGCGATATAATCCTTGAAACGTCCTGGAATAGGCTTATACATTTCGTGTATTACACCAAGTGCCGCATAACAGTCTTTTACTGTGTCAACCTTGATTCTTACTGCAAATATGTCATATATCTGGTCAAGCGTCTTATTCTGGTTGACCATTTTTCTGTAGATTGAGAAGAAATGCTTAACTCTTCCGTCTATCTCAGCCTCAATACCGGCATTGCTTATATGCATGCCGACTTCTTTAATTATGCTCTTTATAAATGCTTCCCTGCCTGGTCTGTTTAAGTTGACCTGTTCAACAAGATCATTATATACATCAGGCATAAGATATTTCATTGATAAATCATCAAGCTCTACCTTAATCTTGGAAATACCTAACCTGTGGGCTATTGGAGCATATATTTCCATTGTCTCTCTTGATTTCTCAATCTGCTTTGCCGGCGACTGATACTGCATTGTACGCATATTATGCAGTCTGTCGGCAAGCTTTATAAGGATAACTCTTATATCCTTTGCCATTGCAAGGAACATTTTTCTAAGGTTTTCTGCCTGGACCTCAATCTTATCATGCTGGTAATTGAGCTGTGTCAGCTTTGTTACACCATCTACTAACAGTGCCACCTCATCACCAAATTCTTTTGCAACATCTTCAGTTGTCATAACTGTATCTTCAACAACATCATGAAGAAGACCTGCAATAATTGACTCCTTATCAAGCTCTAATTCAGCCAGAATAATAGCAACACATAAAGGGTGGATTATATATGGCTCACCCGATTTTCTGAACTGTCCCTCATGTGCCTTTCTTGCGGTCTCGTATGCCTTCTCGATATCAGACAGATCTGTAGATGGGTGGTATTTCTTTATAGCTGCAATAAGATCCTTATATAATTCCTCAGGACTTGTAAAATCTGCTGGTGTATCCACCGCTCTTTCAACCTGATTAGTTTTGTTATGGCTTGCGCCTGGTAACTCTATATTCTCTGGCATACGTGCCTCCATTCTCTGGTAATTGTCCAGCGTTATAGTTTTCTTAAGCCCATTATTTATACACTGGCATATGTTCTTTCCATAAATTCTCTTGTAGCCACTGCATTCTCAGGAACAGTATTTTCCAATGTACAGTGTACATATGGCTTATGCTCCTTAATCTTCTTTAACAGAAGTGGATAATTAAGACCTCCTCCGGTCACCGGATTACCCTTTCCTGTACCTGCTGCCACTGACTTAAGCTCACTGCCTTCAACAATATAATCCTTGCAGTGAACAACAGCAATATCCTTTAATAACAGTTCAAATGCTTTCTCAATAATCTCATCCTGCTGTGCAAGATTATCAACACATAACAGGTTAACCGGGTCAAATATAATCTGAAGATTAGGTGAATCAATAGCGTCAAGCACCTTTCTTGCACGTTCAACAGTGTATACAATGTGCTTCCATACAGGCTCAATTGCTACAATGACGCCAAACTGTTCAGCATATTTAACTATTGGCCTTAAATTATCAATAAAGCACTGAAGTGCCTCCTCACTGTGATTAGCTGGCTCATACTTATACTCCTCATTAACCGCACCAGTCTCAGTACCAACAACTCCACAGCCAAGAATACTTGCAAATCTTATATGTGCCTTATACTTCTCAACAATCTCCTTATGCTTCTCAGGATTAGGATTGCAAAGGTTAAGATAACAGCCAAGTACTGCAACATCAACCTTATTCTCTGTACATAATTCCTTAATATACATAGCGAGTCCCGGTGTCATAGTCTCCACGCCCGGCTTAAACTCCTTAATAGACTTACTGAGTGCAATATGCATACAGTGAAAACCCTGTGCATGTATATTAGGTATAAGCTCCTCTAATGGAGCGTATGCAACATCATGTGCTCTTATTCCGATTCTCATAAAAAACCACCTTTCCGTCAATTACAAACACTTTTGAAAGATTATACTATATATTACATAAAAAAACCAGTAAATATCTGCGACTTTTCCAAGCTGTGAGGGCGTTAATGCTGCTATATACAAAAGAACGGTGAGAGAAAGCCCGCCCAAGCGAAACGCGTTTGCTTTCTCTCACCGTATTAAACTCTGTATGCACCTTTATCTCAATTATCAATACAGCTTTACATTATTAATTAATCCTGTATCTCCAAGTGCCTTATAATATGTAACAAGTGGTATAAAACTCTGTGCAAATCCTTTCGTACTGTCACCAGAAACAATAACAGCATCATCTATAACCTTTTTAGAACCAACTCCTGCCCTGCCTGTGTTATTAATATTAGTTTCAAATGTTTTGAAACCATACTCAAGATATTTCTTATCACCTGTAAGTTCATAGGCAATTGCCAGTGATTCCAGAAGAAGTGTGTTATTTCCATTCCTTGAAAGTGAAGGAAGCTCCTTATAATAGAACAAACCATTGTCAAGAGTACAATTCTCTACAATATCATCAATTGCTCTTATAAGCATCTGCTTAATATCTTCTCTTGGGAATACCCTGTAATATCTCATTACGCTTCCTGCAGCTACTGATATCATAAATCCTACTCTTATAAGAGTATTGTCAGTATATGGAGCAAGCCAGTTGCCATACTCCTCTTCCCATATCTTAAAGCTGTCAATAATCCACTCGCATTTTGCAAGCCATTTTTCATCTCTTGTCTCCACATATAATGCAACAAGTGCACGTAAAGCCCAGCCAGTTTCTCTCGCATTGGCTTCTCCCGGTTTTGCATACATTGGTGTATCCAGAAGTCTTAATATGTTATCACCTATACTTATAGCTGTCTCAAGACCTCTCTCATCACCTGTAAAATGATAGTAATCAATCACTCCTTCAACCCATTCATGTGAGCATACCATTATTCCATTCTTACAATGACCTGCTGTATGTTCCCACTGTCCACCTATTCTTAATGGATTCTTGCTGTAATGGCATACATCAACATCCATCTGATGCTTTGCTGAAACTATTAAATAGTCAAGGAATCTTCTGATTCCAGTTCTTGCATACATAAGAGCACATGAATGCGGATAATCATATTCATTATTACTCCATACAGGTTTTCCGCCGCCTCTTCCCTGTAAAGTATATCCCATATCAATAGAATCGCCCCAATTCAGCATGCCGTAGCATCTTGAATGATTATCAGCCCTTGCAATAAGTGCGATTTCAACTTCATTCACAAGATGTTCAGGGAATACATCCATACACACTTCTGCCTTCTTGAATTCCTCTGGTGCTATGCATGGTCTGTCAGGCATCTGGTATATTGTACTTCTGTTATCAAGCTCCCACATCTGCATATCCGGTTCATGGAAATGCATCAGGAATCTCTGTTCCTTTGCCATACCAGACTGCATAACAACATTTCCAATATCCTCTGGAACAAGCATAACAGCTACTCCGCCGTCATATGCCTTAACTGCCTTCGGATAATTCTGCTGTGCCTGATATACAGTTATACACAATCCATCATTTCCATCAGTATAATCTGCAAGAAATGTACCATAGAATACCTCTGCAAAATGTTCATTTGCTTCCTTTACAAGATATGCATCATCGATAATCTTATTAACCTGCACTCCATCTCTTCCAATATAGAAATCAGTCTTATAATTAGAGCTTCCAACAAGTGTTCTTACATTGGAAACAGGTGCTTTACCCGATATCATCTCTAATTCCCCGGTTCCTCTTGTGTGATACACAGGTCCATTCTCTTTAGAATTATCCGTAAGTACATCTCCACATCCGGTAGAATCATTACCCATATTAATGTGCATATCAAACAAATCATCACTTGCAGTGACTGTCTCATCAGGCTTTGCATAAAATACCAGTGATTTGATATGAAGCTCATCATAAGTCGTATTAATAATTCTGTATGAAACATCAATCCATGACTTAGCTGCATATGATGTAAGTGTTATCTCAAAATCAACTTTTTTATTATTAAGAATGTTACTTCCTTTAGCTCTGATTACACATTTTACAGGACCTGCATCTATAATCTTCCACTCACCAATATTAATGTCGTATAATCCCATATCATCTTTCAGATATGGTCCTTCAAAATTCTGAGCGGTATAATGTTTTCTTCCATCATCAAGTGTTTCAAATATATTCTGGGAATTATTCTTTACTGTAAATGTAACACAGCCTGTGTCAACACACAGCCCCTGTCCAGTCTGAGTAACAGATACTCCCTTTTCTTCGCAGCTTCCATCAGACTCTTTTTCAAACTCAAGCACTGCGCCCTTATTAGCCGGAATATCAGCAAGAAAATCCACATACAGGTATCTTATGCTTCCATCTGCATGCTTCGATGTAACCTTCGGCTGAACCATGCATTTTCTGCCATTCTGTGTAATAGCTATCCTGTCGGCAGTCTTTAACTCTCCTTCCTTAAAAGGAAGTGCTATGCCTGCCGGTTCCTGTAATCTGTCATACCTGTAAAGCTTGTCAAAATAAATTTTCATTATATGTACCCTCCATTGTTTGTCACGAGCAAATCTGCTATAATTGTACAACAGATTTAAATCATTTGCTATAGTCTTAATATAGCATTCATAATTCTGTAATTCATGTGATAAGATGTCATTATTGGCTAATAATACAGATTTATTGCAACTTTTAGAAAGAAGGTTTATATTATGCATTATGCCGAGATAAAAACCTGTGATATTGCTAACGGACCAGGGGTGCGTACATCTCTTTTTGTAAGTGGATGCACACACCGATGCAAAGGTTGTTTTAACGAAATTGCATGGGACTTTAATTATGGCAGGGACTTCACAGACGATACAATCAAAGAAATCATTGATTCCCTTGCCCCAGACTATGTTACAGGGCTCACACTTCTAGGAGGTGAACCATTTGAACACAGCAACCAGCAGGGACTCCTTCCATTGCTGAGGGAAGTACGCAGAATATATCCTGACCTAAGTATATGGTGCTTTACAGGATATCTGTTTGACAAGGATATTGTTGGAAGAATGTGCAATGAATGGAAAGAAACTAAAGAAATGCTTCAATACATCGACGTCATAGTCGACGGTAAATTTGAAGAAGACAAGAAAGACATGATGCTTCAGTTCAAGGGTTCATCTAATCAGCGGACAATCCTTGTAAAAGAATCTCTCGAATCAGGTAATATCGTACTTCTGTACGATTAATAATAAAAAGGAGTTTACGCAATGTCACAGAAAGTTAATATTAAGAAATTAAATCCAGATGCCTGTATCCCAACATACGGAACAGAGTTCTCAGCAGGAGCAGACCTCTACTCAGGAATGCCAGAAGCTGTAACAGTTATGCCAGGCACAACTGAATTCATCAAAACAGGAATAGCAATGGAGATACCAGCAGGCCTCGTAGGCCTCATCTATGCAAGAAGCGGAATGGCATGTAAAAAAGGTCTTGCCCCAGCCAACAAAGTAGGTGTAATAGATTCTGACTACAGAGGTGAGATCATAGTAGCTCTCCACAACCATTCAGATAAACCTGTAACCATAGAACCAAAAGACAGAATCGCTCAGATAGTCTTAGCACCATACATCACAGCATCATTCAACGAAGTAGAAGAGCTTGACGACACAGAAAGAGGCGAAGGCGGCTTCGGCTCAACAGGCACAAAGTAAAAAAAATCCATCTTGCAACATGCCAAAGGTATAAGCAAGATGGATTTTTTATCCCACCACATTTCATAGCCACCCCGGTCACACATCAACAATCCGCCTTGCAATATGCCGAAGGCATAAGCAAGGCAAGAAAGAATTAACGTAGATTGGAACCGGCAGCATATTATTGTGCGAGTCCGATTTAAGGCGCGAACCATGTGGGAGTTATGCCGCTCTATACAAAAGAGCGGTGAGAGAAAACTCGTTCAAGCGAAGCGCGTTTGTTTTCTCTCACCGTAATAAACTCTGTATAGAGCGGCATTTACTCCCACTAGGTGCAGCCGCCATAAGGACTCGCACAATAATATGCTGCCGGTTCCCACACACAACCTAAATTCTTTCTTACCTTACTTATACGCAATATTGGCATGCTCAATAACATAATCCTGTGCCTTCTGCACAAGCATAGCCTTAACTACACTATCTTTTCCGAATTTCTCAACAAATGCATTCTCATCAGAATATCCATTGTCTCCTGCGAATTCATCAAGATCGCCCTTGTAATCATATTCTCTCATAGAGAACTTCTGATCTTTCACGATTGCTTCCATAATAAGCTGCTGTGCTGCTGATTTCTTGATGAAATCATCATATGACATTCCATATAACTGCTGGCAATACTCTTCCTTTGACTGGTTAGTAAAATCAGCATAGAATCCGACAGACTGGTCATATCTGTCTCGTAATGTACTGAGCAGTGTATCTGGATAACCACTTACCTTACATGTATCCTGAAGTGTTGAAAGAACCTGTTTCTGAATCTCATCATCAACCTTAGAATCGATTGTAGATGCTAATGAATCTTTAACAGAAGCTCTATATTCTTCGATTGTATCATATCCAAATGTTTCCTTAACATATGCATTAGTAAGCATTGGCACATTAGGCTGTGAAACCGTCTGCACTGTAAGCTCAAACACTACTTTAGTTCCTGCATATACGGTATTGCTATATGTTTCCGGCAAGTCGATTACCATAACCTTAGTCTCTCCAGCCTTCATTCCATAGAGTGCTTCATCAAGCTCTTCTATGTCAAGTCCAAGCTTATCTTTTCCAAGTATCATTGTAACACCATCTGTATTAGACAGTCCTGTTGACTGTGAACCCGAACTTGTAGCAACATAAGTTACAAGTATCTGATCTCCATCAACAGCACCTCTGCTGACTTCTGAATAAGTAGTATTATTCTCTATATCTTCAGCAATCTTATCATCAACAAGCTGATTCTCTATAGATGTTTTATCAACAGTTACAGCTATATCCTCATATTTTCCAAGCTGTACATAATCATTAACATTATAATCGTATTTTACTTCAATCTCTTTATTACATGCAGTTGCCATAAGCATTGTTGCTGATAATAAAACTATTGATGCTTTTCTTAAAAAACTTTTTCTCACAATAAACCTCCGCTCTTACTTCTTTATATAGAAGTAAAAAATTGACTTTCATACTATATCACATAAAAGAGATTTTATCCATATCTGTTCATATTAGTTCACAGAAATATCATACATTTTAAAAAGAAAAGACTGCCGCTTTCACGACAGCCTATTATCTCTGATATATAATATATAATCAATTATGCAAGCTTAGACTTAGCAACCTCTGCGAGCTTAGCAAATCCTTCTGCATCGTTAACAGCCATCTCAGATAATACCTTTCTGTTAAGATCGATATTAGCTAACTTAAGACCATACATGAACTTGCTGTATGAAAGTCCGTTAATTCTTGCAGCAGCATTGATTCTGGCAATCCATAACTGTCTGAACTGTCTCTTCTTCTGCTTTCTGCCCTTATAACTCTCTGTAAGAGCTCTCATAACTGACTGCTTAGCAACTCTGTACTGCTTAGATCTTGCTCCTCTATAACCCTTAGCGAGCTTTAATACTCTGTTATGCTTCTTCTTTGCGTTTAATCCGCCTTTAATTCTTGCCATTTTATAAATTCCTCCTTAAACTATATCTCTAAATAAATGTTGTTATACCATTAATCTTAGAGATAAGGCATAATCTTCTTCATTGTCTTAACATTAGTTGCATCAGTCATAGCTGCCTGTCTAAGATTTCTCTTTCTCTTAGCTGACTTCTTTGTAAGAATATGGCTCTTGAATGCCTTCATTCTCTTTAACTTACCTGTTCCAGTTACTTTAAAACGCTTTGCAGCTGCTCTTTTTGTCTTTACCTTTGGCATAATAATCCTCCTAAAAATGTCTGTTAGTTGTTATTTATTTTAACGTTTTTCAGTTAAAAACATCATCATGCTCCTGCCTTCCATCTTAGGAGCCTTCTCAATTACAGCTATATCGCCAAGCTTTTCTGCAAAATCCTCTAATATATGCTTAGTAGAGTCGATATGAGCCATTTCTCTTCCTCTGAATCTTAATGATACTTTAACCTTGTTACCTTTCTCAATGAACTTTCTTGCTGAGTTACACTTAGTATTAAGGTCATTGACATCGATGTTAGGTGATAAACGAACTTCCTTAACTTCTACTGTCTTCTGTTTCTTCTTAGCTTCCTTTTCCCTGCGGAGCTGTTCGTACTTGAACTTGCCATAATCTACAATTCTGCATACAGGTGGATTAGCTGATGGCGAAACCATTACCAAATCTACTCCTGCATCCTTAGCCATGTTTAAAGCATCTCTTAATGCCATAACTCCAAGCTGCTGTCCTTCTTCTCCAATAACACGAACCTCTTTGCATCTGATCTGTTCGTTAATCATTAACTCGTTAATAGCGGTACACCCCCATATAAAAAAATAAAGTGAATAGCACAGCTATCCACTTTCTTTAATCAAAACACAATCCTATATTATGTGTAATTCTTAAATATCAACCCGAGTCGCCCTATGCGCTGAGGTGAGAGTGGATACTCTGCTTTGCTTTGCAACTATTACATAATATCATTCCAAGCAGCATATGTCAACCCCATTTTAAAAATTTATTTGCAAAATTTTATTACAATGCAATTAATCTTAAGTCTTGGAATATCACCTCAATAATGATATTATAATACAGAAAATAAATCAAGAAAGGATCTGACATTTATGAAAGATTTTCTTATATCAACTGACACAACTGCCGATTTGCCTGACAATTATGTTAAAGAAAACAACATTGATATCCACACTCTTTTTTATGCATTTGGTGAAGTAATCTATGGAACAGACAATACTATGCCTGAGAAAGAATTTTTCGACCGAATGCGTAAAGGCGAGATGCCAACAACTATGGCATGCAATCCGCAAGATTGTAAGACAATATTTGAAAAGCGTATCAATGAGGGCTTTGATATTCTTCACATTGCATTTTCATCTGCACTTTCAAGCAGTTACAATAACGCCTGCATAGCAGCCAATGAAGTTATGGAAGAACATCCGGGAGCGCGAATCGTTGTTATCGATTCTTTAGCTGCTTCAATGGGTGAAGGTCTTATCGTGTATAAAGCTGTTGAGATGAAGAAATCAGGAAAATCTATGGACGAAATAATAGATTTTGTCAACAATCATAAGCTTAATGTAGTACATAATTTTACTGTTGATGACTTAAACCACTTATATAGAGGCGGCCGTGTTTCTAAGACTACTGCCATTATCGGTACGCTTGCCAACATCAAGCCAATCCTTCATGTAGATAATGAAGGCAGACTTATTAATATAGGAAAAGTCCGTGGCAGAAAGAAATCACTTATTGCTTTAGTTGACCGTATGGAGGAACATATTGGTTCATACAGGGATAAGAATGATGTTGTATTCATCAGTCACGGTGACTGCTTACAAGATGCACAGTTCGTAGCAGGTCTTGTCAAAGAAAGATTCGGCATAGATAACATATGGATTAATTATATATGTCCTACAATCGGAACACATTCTGGTCCTGGAACAGTTGCACTTTTCTTTATGGGTGAATCAAGATAATATACATGCAAAACTGGCAGGGGGTTTACCACCCTGCCAGTTCTTTTATCTGTTCTACCAACGTATTCACATCTACAGGCTTAGATATAAGTCCATTCATGCCTATCTTTTGCAACATCTCCATCTCTGTTCCAAAGCCATCTGCTGTCATAGCAATTATTGGCACATCTGTACATTTTCCATTCTTAGTTCTTATAATCTTCGTAGTCTCTATACCATCCATTCCTGGCATTCTCACATCCATAAGAACTGCATCTATGTCATCCGCCTGTTCACTCTCAAGCAGTTCAATCGCTGAACTGCCATCTTCTGCCTCATAAACTGTTATATCCTCGTCTTCAAGAATATCTTTTACAAGTTCCCTGTTAAAATCGTTATCATCAACTATCAGGACACATTTATCCATTCTGTTCTCTCCTAATTTAACACTTACTAAAGTACGTTATTCTCTCTTATTTCTGAAACAAGCTTTCTTCTGTATGCCCTGCAGCCATTCTCATTCCAATATTTTCTCTTTTCAACTTTAATAACTTCAAATGTTGTATGGAATATATCTGTCTTATAGCTTGTATAAGGCTCTCTGCCCGGATAAAATACTGTAATTGAATCAGCACATTCATCTATCTTAAGACCATAATCCTTAGCAAATTTTCGTGATTCATAAGGGCTTCTTATCATCTTGATATGTGCATAATATCCTACAAGATAAGCAAAATAGTTCATATCAAATTTATCAAGCCATCTGCCATCACTTGCCATAAATACTATAACAGGAAATGTTCTTTCTTCCTCTGCAATCAGTGTTGTAAGATCATCGTAATCCTTGCTGTCCTCAACGTATCTTACAGACTCCCTCATTCTTTCCACATCAACAATTCCAATATTATCTGCAATCTCTCCAAAGAAATTAGGTCTTGAAAACAGTACATTTTCATTATCCCTGTATCTGTCTGCCGGCTCTGCATATCTGTTAGATACCGTGAATTTCAGTCTGTCACCTTCCCTGCATATAACCGCTTCAGATATCCATACTCTTGTTGGTATCTTAGTATCAAGATGTGTAGTTTTTTCAGAAAAATATACATTATCTGCATCATATAAAAGATTAACAGAATATCCTGGTTCCGCATTAACATAAGTTCCAGCACTATCTGGCAGGTCTGTAAATACATCCTCAAATCTTGACTTAACCCACGAATATATATATCCTGTAGCTTTTCTGAACGCATCTGCCATGACAAGATTGCTAAGATCAATATATGTATCAGCCTTAAACACCATATATGAACCAAACTGCTTGAACGGCTCAAATCTTCTTCTCTTGGCTATATTATCATTCTCCTGCTTCTTCTCATGTTCTATCTTTACAAATGCTTCTTTGAGTCTCTCATCCTCAGGTCCTATCTGATTAACTATCTTAACAATATTGTTAACAGTAATCTCCGGGCCTTTATCTCCTGTATTATCCCAAAGCTGTCTTAGTAACGGTTCTCTTTTAAACTTATAGAACTTCTTGGCAAGCTCTGTATCTTCATCAAATATCTCTTCAATATATGGATGCAGCGGTTCTCTTGTAAACTTCAGTCTGTAATGACATCTTAACATATAGTTCCATTTTCTGTCTTTGTAATGCTGATGTCCTAAATCTTCAATCAGACCCACAACTGAATCATCACATAACTCCAGTGTCGCAAGAATACTGTTCATCTTTCTTGCAAGTGCTTCATTACCCGTGCCAAAGGCTGAACCTTTATATCTCATATCATGTTCAATCTCATGCCAGCCCTCAAAAGAATTAGTTCTTACCTGTATCTCAAATGTATCATCCACATAATCTCCAAGCTCTGGATTAACAATGGTCTTGCTAAGATATCCCGGCAGCTTGAATATGCCGTTAATCTTCATTGCCCTGAACTCATATTCATTAGCCTCTGTTGTATTCCACACGCCCGGCATAGAGAATATTGTATCAAGAAAACTCTTAACAATTTCAACATCATCCGCATAATACAGTATAATTCTGATTCCAATAAGATCCTGCATCTTCTTATCCTGATTATCAGTTCCCGGTCTTCTGTAATCCTTTAATATAAGTTTATCAAGCATTGAATCAGGAGCTTTCACCCTGTATGCAACCCTGTAATAGAATCCTGCTTTCTTAAGCTTTTCTTCTATAATACTTAGCAGATCATCCTTAACAATATCCGGAACATATATCTTTTCTACATTTTCTTTAGTAAATAATTCATTAACTTCATTCATACCCTAACCTCTGATTCCAGCTACTTTGGCAAACTGTGTCTCCACTCTTGCCCTTAAGCGGTTTTTTATTCCCTCTGTTGTAAATGCAGCTTCAACACCATTCATTATCAGCTGCTTAACATCTTTCTTCTCCATATTAAATATATCTGCAACCAATGCCAGTTCTCTAGCTTCTGTAGTATCAGAAACCATCATATTATCCGTATTAACAGTAACTTTTATCCCCTTATTCATAAGCTGCAGTATCGGATAATTCTCTATTGTCTCGTATATTTTAGTATTCAGATTGCTTGTCGGACATAATTCCAATGCAGTCTCTCTGTCTGCAAGCTCCTGCATAATTAAAGGATTCTCTGTACTTCTTACGCCATGTCCTATTCTTACAGCCTGAAAATTCAATGCACATTCAACACTTTCTGCTCCGGCCGCCTCACCTGCGTGAATAGTAAACGGAACGCCTCTCTGAACGGCATCTCTGAATACATCTGCAAATGTATCTGTTGCATAAAGTCCTTCTGCCCCTGCAAGGTCTGCCGCCACAACACCTCTTCCCCTTTCGGCATATAATGCAGCAAGTCTTACTGTCTCCATATTAGCATCCTTATTATCATCCGAACGCATGCAACATAATATCAGATTGTGACAGGAATATGACTTCCAGTACTTTCTTGATTCATCAAGTCCCTCACATGCTGCTTCAACAATCTCCTGCTGTGACAATCCTTTTCTTGTATGAAGCTGTGGTGCAAATCTTATCTCGCTGTATATTACTCCCTGTTCTTCCTGCTCTTTAACAAGCTGACACACACTATATTTAACAGCCTCACGCGTCTGCAAAAGCTGAAGCGGAAATTCGAATTTTTCAAGATATTCATTAAGATTCTTACAATCTGATGATACACTCAGCTTCGCTGACAATTCTACATCATCACCTGTTTCTATATTCTGCATATCACAAAGATGTCTTACAGATTCAAGCGACAGTGAACCATCAAGATGTACATGCAGGTCTGTAAGGCAATCCAGTTTTTCTATCCATTCTATATTGCTGTTATTCAAATAAACACCCTCTAACATAATAATATCTTACATACACTTCTTTACATTTTAAACTGCATTCAGTATATTTGCAACACTGATACGCTTTTCCATCCACATTTTACCAAGTGTTTTAATAAATTTTATGATTAATTTATATTCAGCACATTTGCATTAAATATACATGCGTGTTATAATCTATATATCAATATCGTTATAAGTAATCGGGGGATATAATTATGTCAGTTATTCATGAATCAGCAGAAAACTATCTTGAATCAATATTAATGTTAAGCAAAAAGCTTCCTGTGGTTCGTTCAATAGATGTTGCCAATGAGTTAGGTTTCAAGAAATCAAGTGTCAGTATTGCGATGAAGAATTTGAGGGAATCTAATCATATAACGGTAACTAAAGAGGGGTACATATATCTTACAGAATCAGGCAAAGAGATTGCTGAGATGATATATGAGCGTCACCAGCTCCTTACATCATGGCTCATAAAGCTTGGTGTTGATCCTAAAGTTGCTGAAGAAGATGCCTGCCGTATCGAACATGATATAAGCAAGGAATCATTCAACGCTATTAAGAAAGCTATATCTTAATTTTTCTCATATAATTTCCTTCTCTGAAATAGCCATGGCGGATAATTCACCATGGCTATTTCGCTTATTATTTCCAATTGTTTATCCTGCAAATTCCTGTGCCCAGAAACCGCTATATTGACCATTGCTTAGTCCCACACTGTATCCAAGTCCCATTTTTGTATACTCAGGGCTTAATATATTAGCTTTGTGTCCCTCTGAACTCATCCAACCATATTTACCATTAACAACATCTTCTGGAGTAGGCTGACCTGCCGCTATATTCTCTCCGCACATCATATATCCAATATTACAATAATCAACTACAGTAAAGCATTCTCTGCCACCAGGTCTTGTATGACTAAGCTCCCCTGTCCTGTCCATCTCAATTGCCCTCATGTTAGCTGCATTACACAGTGCCTCATCCAGCACGAGCGGAGCAACGCCGGCATTAGCTCTTTCAATATTAACAAGTTCTAACACCCTGTTTGCAAATTCACTATATGTAACCGTATTAACCCTTGCACTTGCAAGAAGGCTTTCATCATCAATGACATTAGCACTTTCGCCAGAAGATGAATCATCTGAATTCTCTCCGGCATCAGATGAACCACCATTGTCATCTGATTCTGAGCCATAACCGGAGCCATTATCCTGATAGCTGTCATCCTGACTGGCATCATCCTGATATCCACTATTCTGTGAATTCTCCTGCACATTATCTGTGCCTGTGTCTGCCTGTCCAGCATCTGTCTGATTGTCAGATAAATCTGATGCATTGGCATCCTGCTGATTACTTTCAGTCTGCTTATTGTTCTCACTATCTGTTTTCTGTGTGACTTTTTCAAATGTCTCTTCGTATGCAATTGCTTTAGTTGCTACTTGCTCTTTATTAATGTCCTTCTCTTTAGAAGCCACATTATCTCTGGCAGCGCTGCCACAACCTGCGAACAGACCTCCTGCAATCATTACAGCAATAAAAGCTGCTGTATATCGTCTCTTCATAATATTTGTCCCCCGTTTATCTACTCCTTGACAGTTTCACTGTCAAAGAAAATCATAACATACTGGCATAAGATTTTCCATAAGCATTTTTTGTCATCAATACCATATAAACCTGTATAATTGCCATAAATTACCATTTATACTACTATTATTATGCTGATAAAATGTTATTTTTCTAATAGTCCAATCTCGATTAGATGAACTATGGAGGAATACTATATGCAGGAGTATCGTAATAGAATCCGTGAATTACGTGAAGAAAAACATATAACACAGGTAAGATTAAGTACTGAACTGGGGGTTGCTCAGGAAACCATAAGTGCATACGAACAGGGAAGACACCTTCCAAGCGTCACATCACTTATGAAGCTTAGCGTAATATTAGATGCTAGTATGGACTATATAATGATGAAATCTGATGTCAGAAATGTTGTACAGGTAAAATCATTATCTGATAATGAAGCAAGACTTCTCAGATATTATAAAAAGCTTAACACATCAGGTAAAGAAAAAGCACTTTCATACCTCGAAGGCCTTAATGACGGATTAAGAGCTGGCCGTAAATAGCATATTTTTAAGTAATATATAAGCCTCCCTGACAAATATACGTCCGGGAGGCTATTAGTTTAATTAACCTTATTATTCAAGATATCCTGTGTATTCTGCTGTCTTTAATATTTCGTTAGCTCTTGCAATCTCTTCCTTAGTCGGTGGCATTACGTCAGAAAGTGTATATGGAATTCCTAATTCTTCCCATTTGAATACACCAAGTGTATGATATGGAAGCACCTCAAATCTTTTTACTGTCTTTAAGCTGGCAACAAAATCTCTTAACTGTTCAAGATCTTCCTGTGCATCTGTAACTCCTGGAACAAGAACATGTCTTATCCACATATCCTTATTGTGGTCAGACAGATACTTTGCAAGGTCAAGAATGTTCTTATTAGTCCATCCTGTAAGGTCCTTATGCTTCTCATCATTAATCTCTTTAATATCAAGAAGAAAAAGGTCTGTGACTGCCATCAGTTTATCAAACTTTTCAAGATACTCAGGCTCCATCTTGAAAGGATTGCCTGATGTATCAAGCGTTGTGTGCACACCATTCTTCTTTGCAATTTCAAAAAGTTCTGTTACGAACTCCATCTGAAGAAGCGCTTCACCACCACTTACAGTAATTCCTCCGCCATTCTTCCAGTAATTCTTGTAACGATAAGCTTTATCAAATACCTGCTGTGCAGTCTCCAATGTGCCGCCTTCTTCTTTCCAAGTCTCAGGGTTATGGCAATATCTGCATCTCATATGACATCCTTTAAGAAATACGATATATCTTACACCTGGTCCATCAACCGAGCCAAAGCTTTCAACCTGATGAATTCTACCTTTAATACTTTCATTCATAGCATTTTCCTCTTCCATAATTATTACTTTATAAATGTATTATCACAAAACAGCGATAATTTACTCCAAAAATATCTACATTTTATAGAAACATATATTTGGTGCATTAAATATAACATATCCCCTATATATTGTCAGTTCGAATTGCTTATGTTCGCATAAAAAAGCAAAATGTAGACCTTTTCATCTCCATTTATCTGTTTTATAGCGCATTCTTTCCAGCTTATTTATCTCGTAACATTTTTCACACATGCCAAATCTATGATTCCATTCCAGTCTCTTTCCACAGCGTTTACATTTGTTGAAGAATTCCCCATTAGTAAGTTCTCTTACTATGAGTTCTGATATCTTCTCTTTAAGTATTCTGATACGCTCGTCATATTCTGATATATTAAGTGCATTACAATATGAATTAAGCAGGTCCAGTTTCTTATACAACTGTTCAAGGTCATCCAGCTTCATGGCTTCTATATCTTCAGATTCAGTATCTACATAATACCACATCCTGCTTACCGGTTCACCGTCAGCTGTCATATCAACAAGATCCTGCCACAAATATTTAAGTTTCTCGCTATTCTCATCAAATGGAATGTTAATAAGACTGTATTCAAGATCTTTATTAATCTTCTCACCATGTTTTTTCTCAATGTATTCAGCAAGTTTAATCCTGTTCTTTAAGTCAGCAACTGAAAAGCATTTCTTTTCAATCGTCTTTAACCATATCTTAAATATCTCTGAAAGGCTGTATGGCATATCCAGAACTTTTCTTGGCGGCTGTATAACGCAGCTTGTTATCTGCTCGTATCTTCCATGAAGCAGTTCACCTATCTGGTCCCTGTCCTCTATTGAGTTGACATACCCCTGGTCATACATTCCCTTTCTTCCTGCTCTTCCGGCAATCTGCTTAACCTCACTCATGTTAAGAAATCTTTTGGATTTGCCATCGAATTTTTTCGACTCAGTAAATATTATTCTTCTTATAGGAAGATTTACTCCCATTCCAATAGCATCTGTACATACTACAATTCTGCTCTCACCATTTAAGAATCTGGCAACCTCTGCTTTTCGCACACTGTATGGAAGTGAACCGTATATAACACTTACTTTATACCCTTCCTTCTTTAGAAGGGTTGCAAGCATAAGAACTTTTCTACGTGAAAATGCTACTAAAGCATCTCCATCCCGTATATCATCCGGAAATATGAAATCATGGTCTTCAACTATAAGTCTTGAATTCCTTTTATGTCTTATATCCGTATATGTATCTCCACACATTTTTATAAGCATTTTAACAATATGTATTGCATTCGGCGACATGCATACATGTACAACATCAGCATTAACGCCAAGAATTGCCTCTGTCCACGCCCAGCCTCTGTCTGAGTCGGCTACCATCTGTGCCTCATCTATTACACAGACATCATAATGCCTGCTTATATCCATCTTCTCTACAGTACACGATAAATGCTTTGCGCCTTCCCTTATGTCCTTCTCTTCACCTGTTGTTAAAGAACAGTTAATTCCTCTGGCAAGGCTCATCTCCTGAATCTCTAACGCAAGCAGCCTTAAAGGTGCAAGGTACATTCCTGCATCTGCATTGTAAAAATCCTCAAGTGCATCATGGGTTTTTCCAGTATTAGTCTCCCCTATATGCAATATAAAATGTCTCTTTATATTTCTGGCTTCAGGATACAGCTGTGTTATATCCTCAGGAATACTCTCCATTAATGCAGTCTTTATCTTAAGTTCTTTAAGACTTGCTAAATCTTTAGGTACGAATTTCTTCTTTTTCTTTTTATAGTAATATCTAGCCATTTATTTTCCTATTGTTTTATGAAATATAAACAAGAAGCATGACAATACATAAAACATTACATATTGTCACGCTTCTTTCTGTAAGGTCAGTCTGATTATTTAGCTGCTGCAGGATTATTCTTCTTAGTAGCAATCTCATCCTTAAGCATTGCAACAAATTCGTCCTTAGATACTGTAGTTGACTTCTGCTCGCCGTGAAGTCTGTAGCTTACAGTTCCTTCTGCTGCTTCATTCTTACCAAGCACAATAAGGTAAGGAATCTTCTTTACCTGAGCTTCTCTTACTCTGTATCCAAGCTTTTCTGCTCTCTCATCAATCTCAACTCTGATTCCATTATCTGCAAGATAATCATAGAGACCATGAGCATAAGCATTTAACTCTTCATCTTCATTCTTAACCGGAAGAATTGTAGCCTGTACAGGAGCAAGCCATAATGGAAGGTTACCCTTTGTCTCCTCAAGTATATAAGCCATGAATCTGTCAAGAGAACCAAGGATAGCTCTGTGAAGAACTACAGGTGTCTTTCTCTGTCCATCTTTATCAATGTATGTTAAGTTGAACTTAGATGGAAGACAGAAATCAAGCTGGCATGTTGATAATGTATATTCATTACCTATAGCAGGCTTAACATTTACATCAAGCTTAGGTCCGTAGAATGCAGCCTCTCCGATTTCCTCTGTGTACTCAATTCCGATATCATTAAGAACCTTTCTTAATGCGTTCTCAGCATTGTTCCACATTTCATCATCATCATGATACTTTACCTTGTCCTCTGGATCTCTTAATGAGAGAACACAGCGGTAATCTGTAATATTGAAATCCTTGTATGTCTCAAATATAAGGTCTACAACCTTGGCAAATTCTGACTCAATCTGCTCTGGTGTTACGAAAAGATGGGCATCATTCTGGCAGAAATGTCTTCCTCTCTCAATACCCTTTAATGTTCCACTTGCCTCAAATCTGAAGTCATGTGCAATCTCACCGATTCTTATAGGAAGATCCTTGTAAGAATGCATTTTGTTAGCATATATCATCATGTGGTGAGGGCAGTTCATTGGTCTTAAGACAAATGATTCGCCTTCAACTTCCATAGCTGGGAACATGTTTTCCTTGTAGTGATCCCAGTGGCCTGATGTCTTGTAAAGATTAACTGTACCAACACATGGTGTCATTACATGAAGGTATCCAAGCTTTCTTTCCTTGTCCTTAATGTAATTCTCAAGCTCCTGCCATACTGTATATCCCTTTGGTAAGAACATTGGAAGTCCACGGCCGATTAAGTCATCTGACATGAAAAGTTCCATTTCTTTGCCAATCTTTCTGTGGTCACGTTCCTTTGCTTCCTCAAGAAGCTTAAGATGTTCTTCAAGCTCCTCAGCTGTTGGGAAACATACACCATAGATTCTCTGCATTACATGATTGTTAGCATCGCCCTTCCAGTATACACCAGAATATTTAACAAGCTTGAAATTCTTGCAGAGCTTAGTATTATCAACATGAGGTCCACGGCAGAGGTCTGTGAAATCGCCCTGGTCATAAACTGTGATATTGCCATCTTCAAGACCGCTTATAAGGTCAAGCTTATACATATCATCCTTGAACATCTCAAGTGCTTCTTCCTTAGAAACTTCTCTTCTGTATATCTTCTTGCCTTCCTTGCAGATTTTCTTCATCTCTTTTTCGATAGCTTCAATAGCATCGTCATTGATTACATTATCTCCAAGGTCTATATCATAATAGAATCCCTCTTTAACTACTGGTCCAACCCAGAACTTAGCATGTGGATATAAATGCTTAACTGCCTGTGCCATAACATGTGCACATGAATGATTAAGAGTATTCAGTCTTTCATCTTCCTTAAAATTAACCATGACAAATCTCCTTTTGTGTTAATATTTTTGTTCTTATTCTCATCGCTGCTTGTGCTCGTAGCTCATGTTCCAGAGCTTCGCTCTGTCACTGTCGCGGTGCTCCTCGAATATCCATGCAAAGTCCACATCTTGTGCAGGCACAGTTGTTGACTTCCCCTGCATATTCTCATCGCTACTCGCGCAAAAAAGCCCCTTATACAGTGGCTTTCCAGCTTGCTGTATAAGGGGCGAATATTCAATCCGCGGTTCCACCCTTATTATTCTCTCAATCAGGAGAACATCTCATTATGATTATAACGGAATCACCGTGCCGTATTGAGGCCGCTCGGAGGTGGTTTTCCCATATCCGTATTCTAAAGCACTTCCACCATATATGCTTCTCTCTGTAGAACCGTAACATAGTACTCTTCTCGTCAACGCTTTAGTTAGAAGTATATTTCAAATTTAACATAATGTCAACCTGTTAATCATTGATTTTTGTATTTAAAAATGCTATTATTTTTATATTAATTTTCGAACAATTTAATATTATTTTTAGGGAGGAACTAATGGATAAATTACATTCACACAACTATCTTATTGTTTTAGTTGGAACAATTGCATTATCAGTTATGACATTTTTTTCAGAAGGGATTAATATCCGTGCATTTATTGGAATTGGCATAATGCTCGCCAGCCTTATTGCTGCCGGTATTGGTCAATTCTTAATTCATAATGATTTTGCTAAAGCATTACTTATTAATCTTACGCCTTCAATCGCTACATTTGTATATGCTTTTGTTTTAGGCGGCGACTCTGTTGCTTT
>OHFQ01000367.1_pt1 | contig 23569 bp, 10 predicted proteins | sample 1567581 | NCBI WGS metagenome assembly OHFQ01 (sample SAMEA3879559, study PRJEB24766) | human gut metagenome | biome: human-associated habitat; feature: feces | place: USA | collected 1985/1987 | reverse complement strand
ATTATTTTTTTTCATGAAATCTAATATATCACAAGTTTTTTGACAAGCCACTATAAATTCACGATAATTATTTATTTCTGTTTGAAAGATCCCATTTCTTCTAACATTCACGCAGTCCTTTATTTCTTTCAGATCATCATTATTAAAAGAATCTATAATACTATTTATAGTCTGCTTATAGTCCGCTGAAAACTGCAATGTATCAGATACTGTTTTCTCTTTTATCTTGCAATATGGAGATTTAATTCTGTTGTCTGTCTCATTTGATTCGCCCAAAGGAGATATCTCTTTTTCATTTGCGACCAACAGTATTTTTACTCCGTCGCATTCACATAAGTTGTTAACATATCCCATCAATTCAATAAGATCAATTTTAGTTCTTTCCATATCCTCTAAAACGATAAGTTTACCTGTTAGATTTATAGACTCGTAAACTTTTTGAAAATCGTTATCGCTTAGTTTTGCAATGTCGATGTTAGCTATACTAGTCAACCCATTTAAGAGCGTTTTGCCAATAATTTTAGCAGCAACACCAGCAGTAGTCGCTAATTCAGACTTTGACTCTTTTATTAAAGTACGCAAATCAACGTAGATAGCTTTGCTTATATCCGCAATATTTGTAATCCCATATAATGAAACAATAACGCAATCATGTTTTCCACCCTCGTCAGACTCCAAATGCTTTTTCAAAATATTTTTTACATAATAGCTTTTGCCCGAACCCCAGGCTGAAGTAAGCATGATCGCTCTTCCTGTTATATCGTTTTCAACATAATTTTTCATGTACTTATTTAGTTCTTCATATGTCATTTTCTTAGTTAACCTCCATAATATGTCCAATTTTATCTATTGAAAATATTATATCGCATTTTACCAAAAAGTCAACAAGAAACATTTCCCTTACTCTTGCAATTTTTTTGTAAAAATAAATAATTCGTATAAACAGTTTTTGTTCTGTTTTGTTCACGTCTTTATGCTATAAATCATATCAGCTCACGCATTTTCCACAAAAAGTATTGAAAACCCTCTATTTTCATGGTATAATATACATATTGATTAACTTATTAGTACAAAAATAATATAATGGGGTGAATGAATGAAACCAATAATATTCGTCGATACAGAAGTCAGCGAAGCCGATAACAAAGCTTACGATTTCGGAGCAGTTAGCGAAAGCGGAGAAAAATTGCATACGGGTTCTTTCAGCGAGTTTCATTCGTTCATTTCAAACGCAACGTATCTTTGCGGACACAATATTATTGACCACGATTCAAAATACATAGCAGCTCCCGAGAATGTTGAGTATATCGACACTCTCTATCTTTCACCTTTGATGTTCCCGAACAGACCTTATCATAAGCTTTTGAAGGACGATAAGCTGTGCACCGACGAACTTAACAATCCGCTGAACGACTCGCTGAAAGCAATGAGCCTGTTTTATGATGAGATAAATGCTTTTCAGAGCCTTGATAATGAACTGAAACAGATATACTATATGCTTTTGAAAGACAGCCCATATTTTTCAGGCTTTTTCTCATATCTTGACTATTCAGCCGATGATGACCTTGAAGCCGCTATATTAGTGTATTTCTCAGGCAGAATATGCGAAAACGCACCATTATCAAATTTTATAACCTATTCACCGGTTGAGCTTGCCTACTCACTTGCTATGATATCTGCGACTGAAAAATATTCGCTTATACCAAGGTGGGTGATAATGAATTATCCAAAGGTAGACGAAGTATTAAAGGCATTAAGAAATACGTCATGTGGCAAATGCGGCTACTGCAAGTCTGAACTTGATCCTAAAAAATATCTCAGCAAATACTTTGGATACCCTGATTTTCGTACATATAATGGTGAGCCGTTGCAGGAAAATGCAGTGAATGCCGCCGCTGAGCATAGATCTCTGCTGGCTATCTTCCCAACGGGCGGCGGTAAATCACTTACATTCCAGATCCCCGCACTTATGGCAGGCGAGACCGAAAGGGCGCTGACTGTTGTCATTTCGCCTTTGCAGTCCTTAATGAAAGATCAGGTGGATAACCTTGAAAATAGAGGTATCGCTGACGCTGTTACCATAAACGGTCTGCTGAGCCCTATTGAAAGAGCTGAGGCTATCGACCGCGTTGAATCAGGGCTGGCTTCTATTCTGTATATTTCTCCTGAGTCGCTTCGTTCTGTTACGATAGAGAGGCTGTTTTTGTCACGCCATATTGCAAGATTTGTTATTGATGAAGCCCATTGCTTTTCTGCATGGGGACAGGATTTCCGTGTTGACTATTTGTATATCGGTGATTTTATAAGAGAGTTGCAGGAGAAAAAAGGCGACGGCTGCAAGATACCTGTGTCTTGCTTTACTGCAACGGCAAAGCAGAAAGTTATAAGCGACATCAAAGAATATTTCAAGAATAAGCTTGACATTGAGCTTGAACTGTTTGCAACAAGTGCGTCAAGAACGAACCTCCGCTATGAAGTTTTGTATAAAGAAACCGACGCTGAGAAATATGATGCTCTGCGCTCACTTATCGAGCAAAAAAATTGTCCCACCATAGTATATGTATCGAGGACTAAACGTACAAGAATGCTTGCCGAAAAGCTTACGAGCGACGGATTTAAAGCCCGAGCTTTCAACGGAAAAATGGAGAGCAGTGAAAAGCAGGAAAATCAGGAAGCTTTCATTAATGATGAGATACAGATAATCGTTGCTACATCGGCTTTTGGCATGGGCGTTGACAAAGCCAACGTCAAGCTCGTTGTGCATTATGATATTTCAGATTCTTTGGAGAACTATGTGCAGGAGGCCGGCCGTGCAGGGCGTGACCCGTCCCTTCAGGCAGAATGTTACGTATTGTTCAATGACAGCGACCTTGATAAGCATTTTATGCTGCTCAATCAGACAAAATTAAGCATAAGCGAGATACAGCAAATCTGGAAAGCTGTAAAAGACCTGACCAAAACACGTCCTGAGGTATGCTGTTCGCCGCTTGAAGTAGCAAGGCAAGCCGGCTGGGACGACAGCGTTGCCGACATAGAAACGAGAGTGAAAACGGCGATACAGGCTCTTGAAAATGCAGGTTATCTTCAAAGAGGTAAAAATGTTCCCAGAGTATATGCGACCAGCATACTTGTAAAGAATATGATAGAAGCGTCTAGGCAGATAGAGTCGTCTTTGCGTTTTACTGACGAGCAGGAACGTGTTACAGCCAAACGAATAATCAGCTCGCTAATATCAAGCAAGAGCATTTCCAGAGCAGGCAATGATGACGCTGAGTCGAGAGTCGATTATCTCGCAGACCGTTTAGGCTTACAGAAATCAGATATTATCCACTCAATCCAAATGATGAGAGAAGATAAACTTCTTGCCGATACCAAAGACCTCACAGCGTATATTTTCAAAACAGATACTGAGAACAAATCGCTTCTTGTGCTGCGCAAATTTCAGACACTTGAAAAGTTCTTGCTTAACTACATTGATGCAGACAAACTTTGTATGAATTACAAAGAACTTAACGAAGCGGCACTTGCAAACGGAATAAAGTCAAGCTCTGTCAATTCGATCAAAACGTTGTTTTATTATTGGACAATACGAAGCTACGTTCAGAAAGAGCAGGACGCCGCCACAAATAAAGTGCTTATAGTTCCAAAGCTTAATTTCAAGGCCCTTGCCGAAAAACGTGAAAAAAGTTATCGCATTGCTGAGTTTATCATTCATTACCTATTTGAAAACAGCGACTTTGTATCAGGCGAAAAAGAAGAAGTCTTGGTAGGGTTTTCTATCCTTGAGCTTATGAACGCATATGACGCTGACGTTTCGGAGGAGGACATCGAGGAAGCGTTGCTGTTTCTGTCAAAAATAAATGCTATCAAGCTTGAGGGCGGATTTCTTGTTCTGTACAGCGGAATGAGGATAAAAAGGCTTGTTCTCGATAATAAGATCAGGTACAAGCTTGAGGACTACAAACAGTTGAATGAATTTTATCAGCAGAAAATACAGCAGATACATATTGTTGGCGAATACGCAAATATGATGGTGCGAAACTATGATGAAGCTCTGCGTTTTGTCAATGACTATTTCCAAATGGATTATAAGAAATTCTTGTCGCAGTATTTTTCGGGGGAGCGCGCCGCTCAGATAGTAAGAAATATCACGCCTGCAAAATACAGTCAGCTTTTTGACACACTTTCTGAAAGACAGCTTGAGATAATTCGTGACAATACATCTCAACACATTGTTGTTTCAGCAGGCCCCGGAAGCGGTAAAACAAGAGTGCTGGTGCATAAGCTGGCGGCTTTACTGCTGTTGGAGGACGTAAAGCACGAACAGCTTCTCATGCTGACTTTTTCAAGGGCGGCAGCTATCGAGTTTAAGCAGCGTCTAAAAAAGCTCATCGGTAATGCGGCAAGCTTTGTGGAAATAAAGACTTTCCATTCATATTGCTTTGACCTGCTTGGTAAAATCGGAAATATCGAAGATTCAGAAAATATCGTCAAGGACGCAGGCGAGCTTATAAAAAGTGGTGATGTAGACCTTGGCCGAATAACCAAAACAGTGCTTGTTATCGACGAAGCACAGGATATGGATAAATATGAATATCAGCTTGTGGAAGCACTTATGGAGCGTAATGATGATATGCGTGTTATTGCCGTGGGTGATGATGACCAAAACATATATCAGTTCAGAGACTCTGATTCGGTATTTCTAAAAAAGCTTATCACTGAGCACAATGCTAAACAATACTCTCTTGTTGATAATTACAGAAGCTGTCAAAGCGTAGTTTCTTTTGCCAATAGGTTTGTAAAAGAAATATCTGACAGAATGAAGGATGAGGATATTGTAGCTGTTTCGCAGTTCAGCGGTGAAACAAAGCTTATAAAGCACAGTGGAAAATACATAGAAACTGCCGTGGTGGACGATATAGAGGCTGAAAATGTGGCAGGAACTACCTGCGTCCTTACAAACACAAACAGAGAAGCTCTGATCGTAATGGGCATTCTCAAACAACGGAATATTCCCGCAAAACTTATCCAATCTATCGACGGTTTTGATATGTATGACATAGCGGAGATACGTTACTTTTTGAAGAAGCTTCAAGTAGAGGGTGAGGAGGTCACGCCCGTTATAAGCGATACCCAATGGGAAAATGCCATTGAAAAGCTGAAACAGCAATACCGCAATAGCGAATGTCTGCCGTTGATACTTGATATTCTCACCGCTTTTGCAGAAACCAATGCAAGAAAATATCGCACTGACTTTGATATGTTCCTGCACGAATCAAAAATAGAGGACTTTTATCAGAGCAAGCAGGGTGTGGTCACTGTGTCAACTATGCACAAGTCAAAAGGCAGAGAGTTTGACAATGTTTTTATGATGCTGAATGATCCTGACATTGATACCGACGAATCAAAAAGAAAACTATATGTTGGGATAACAAGGGCAAAATCACTTCTGCACATACACTACACGGGTGATGCCTTTGATGAATTTACAGACGCAGCATCCACAGACGAGATCGACCTGCACTCATACTCTAAGCCTACCGAACTGATAATGCAGTTATCTCACCGAGATGTATATCTTGACTTTTTCAAGGATAAAAAGCTGCTGATACTGCAACTGCGAAGCGGCACGCACCTGTACGCACAAAACAACAGATTGTATATTCGATATAAAGAGAGACTGTTGCCTGTTTTGCAGTTCTCTTCAGCTTGTTATGAAAAGGTCAAAAAATTAATTGCAGACGGATACAAACTTTATGACGCAAAAATACGTTTTATATGCGCTTGGAAAGGCAAAGAAGACGAAACCGAAACGGCAGTAATTCTGCCTGATATTTATTTTAAGTTGTGAAAGGCTTAAATATATAAATACTTCAAATTTACATTTATATTCGTGAGGTAAGTGAAGAGTCAAAATCTATGATGCAAGATAATGTAGGTTTCTATTTGTTTTAGTTCAATAGTCAACGCAAAACTTTCAGACAGGGAAATATATCTTAAATTTAAGACTATGGCTTATAAATTCAATATAGAAAAGTTATAAAAAGAAAGCTTCAATCGGTGACAAAAGAAATAACGACCATACAAGAGTGGATATTCTCCTGTTTGGTCGTTTTCTTATGTCCAAGTATCATAATGGCATCCGAGGTTATTTATCCTTTATTCAAGCTGACTTTTCTTTCTCTTTGCAGCTTGTTCGTTTTCCATATATCGGGCAAGCGTCCTCTGACTGTCACGCTTCTGCTGTGCAGGCCTTGAAAGCCTATCCGCTTCTTTCTTTACCTAAGCTCTCCGAAATTCCTTTCAGCGTGGACTTCTCCTTACCGCCCAAAAACAGCATCGTATCACAGTTGCCTTCGATCGTGTCTGCATTGTCTTTGTAGATAGCCTTTAGCTGGCTCTTAGCTTGCAAGATGATACTTGCCGATATTTCACGGCTTCGGATAGTCGCAATGAGCTTCTCAAACTGCGGTATTTCGCCAATATTGGCGAACTCGTCTAACAAACAGCGTACATGATAGGTCAGCTTTCCACCTGGGGAATTATCTGCTTTGGTGCAGAGTAGGTTGAAAAGCTGGGAATACATGATAGCCACGCTCCGTCGGAGGACGCCGCTCTTGAACAGCTTGAACGTGTAACGGAAAAGTGGGAGAAAGATTATCCCAACGCCATGAAGAGCTGGTACAAAAATTGGGATGTGATCTCGCCAATCTTCAAGGTTTCCGCACAGGTCAGAAAGGTCATTTACACCACCAATGCCATTGAAAGCCTTAACAGCGGCTATCGCCGTCTGAACAAGCAGAGAAGCGTATTCCCCAGCGATACGGCGCTTTTGAAGGCTTTGTATTTAGCGACCCACGAGATAGCCAAGAAGTGGACTATGCCGCTGAGAAACTGGGGCAGAGTTTTGGGAAAATTGGAAATTATGTATCCCGACAGACTGACTGCTGAAGAAACTTGACAAATTACGGTAGTTATTGTATACTGTAAAAAAAGGAGCGGCTGTTTTTCAAGCCGCTCCACAACATCGTTTTTTATCACAGTTGGTGAATTTACAGAGAATTTTTCGCAGGGCCACCTGTTGCCGAGAATTTCTTCGGCTTGCTGAAAACAGAGCTTCTCTATTTGCAGGAATTTCATTCTGTCGAGCATTTTATTGAAGAGCTTCATGAATACATAGAATGGTACAACAACAAACGCATCAAGCTTAAGCTTAATGGTCTATCTCCTATAGATTTCAGACAGGAAGCTGCATAACAAAATTTTCTTTTGAATCTTTGTCTAACTTTTTGGGGTCAGTTCAATTTCGCTAAAAAAAGTGCTATTTTCGCCAAAAGTATTGACATAACATCCATGATATTGATAAAATAGTTATATAAAGGGGGCTTATTTATGAAAATAATGGCTTTTGCAACAGCTTTAACATTGGCATTGGGCGCACTGACGCTTCCGTTTTCTGAAAGCGGATATAATTTTGCCTACAAAGCTGCTGCTTCCGCACAGGCCGGTACGAACGATTTTAAATATGACAGCGCAGATATTTTTACTGCCGATAGCTTGCTTGACAGAGCGATCTTGCCTGACGGAGAAAGGATCTTTGACCATGACCCTATACTGGCATATACGCCTACTACCCGTGATTGGCTGTTTAAACAAACGGCGGAAGAAGTAGTAGACAACAGTTGGCTTATCTCGGCAGACACGCTCTGGCTGAATGCTGAAAAGGCTTTCAGTTTTGAATTTGTAGGCGAAGATTCGGTGTTTACAAGACAACAGTTTGTATATGAAACAATAATCATGGATTACCTTACATATCAGTATCAGTCAGACGAGTTTAAATCTGATATTGAGAAATCCACTACAAAATTCATGTATAAAATTGAAAAGAAAGTCTTAGACAATGAAATTTTAAGTGATGAAGCTTTTGACAACAAGATCAAAGGTATGTCAAAAGAGGACGCCGCTGATTTTGCTAAAGAGCAGAATTATCTAAAGAGATTTAACGAAGTCAATGTTTCGGCTTATGACTCACTTATTGATGGTGCAGAAACTGCTAAAGATTATTTTAAAAAGCTTTCAAAGCTTATGGCTCTTCAGGAAGCAAGCACTACAAGGCTTGATTTTCTTCAGAAGATCAAAGATAATACCGACGATAAGGCTCTTATAAAAGCCATTGACGATATTACTGCTAAGTATAACGACGAACTAAGCAATGTTGTGTGGAACGAATTTTTGCAGACCGGAATGGAAACATTCAACGGAGTAGTCTGGGATTCGATCAAAGATTTTTTTAAGAAAAAATTTAAAATTGAAATACCCGGTTTTTCTAATATAAAGCTCGGAATGGCGGGTATCGACTGGGCGTTTAATGAAAAAGGCATGGCTGAAAGCAGAATACAGCTTACTATCCTCTACATTATCCATGCAGATGTGATGCAGACGTATATAGATATGCGCGACAGCTATATCAACAGCGGCACAGAGGAATCGGCGCAGGAATTTGTAAACGCATACTCGCAGTACCTTGCTTTCATAGCCTACTCATCAGGTATTACGAAAGAATATCTTGGCGAAACGCTTATTGACGGCGCGTACAACTCAATAAAGAATCTGTTTTCGTCAACGAATCAGACAGCGTATAATGACTATTGCAGTGCGCTTAACAGCGAGATAAGCATATGCCAAACGCTGGATAAATACGTTGGTCTGGCAAAAGATTTTTATAACAAGATGTCGGGCTATAACACGAGCGAGGATACGAAAGTTCCCGAGTCCGCGGCGATTGGAACTAGGTTTACTTCGGGGTATTTGACTTATGAGGTTACGGGTGAAGGTGAGGTCAAGGTAGCACGATGTGATTCAAGTGCTGTAAATGTTTATATTCCGGAATACATTCTGTATAATGACTATAGTTATATGGTAACAGAAATTGGACCGTATGCATTTGCTCAAGATGGTTATATAAATGAGTATGATGACAATTATAATTTATCAACTGTTAGTATTCCAAACAGTGTGAAAAATATAGATGTTGGTGCTTTTTATAAATGTAGATATTTAAAAAGTGTTAATCTACCTAGTGATATAAAAACAATTAATGAATACACGTTTAGGTTTTGCAATAGCCTAACAAATATAACCATACCAGATAGTGTTCAAAGTATAGGGGATATGGCTTTTGAGAATTGCTGTTCACTTAGTGATGTTGTACTTCCTGATAATGTAATCTCAATTGGTCGTTATTCTTTTGATAGCTGCTATAATCTATCAGAAATATCCATTCCCGATAGCACATTTATTATTGGTGAATATTCTTTCTATAATTGTAAAAACATTCGGATGATAGAAATAGGATACAATGTCGAAAATATTGGTTTTCTTGCTTTTGGCTCTTGCGAGAAATTAACAAATATAATGGTAGATAGTAAAAATAAGTATTATTCATCAGACGATGGCATATTGTTTAATAAAAATCAATCTGAAATAATACAGTATCCGTGTGCAAATGAAAGAAAAAATTATAATATTCCAAATAGCGTAACTACTATTGGACATCATGCTTTTTCAGATTGTTCGAATTTATTAAATATATTTTTTCCAAATTCAGTTGAATCTATAGAAAACTACGCTTTTTCCAATTGCGACCAAATAACAAGTGTTTTTATTTCTAGAAGCATTAGAAATATTGGTGAAGGAATTTTTTATAACTGCGAAAAGCTTACAACCGTGGTTCTGCCAAAAAACATATCAGAGATTGGATATAGGACATTCTATAATTGCAAAAGCTTAAAAAACATAACATTAACAGAAAATATAACTACAATAGGAGTAGAAGCTTTTTATGGTTGCAGTTGTCTGGAGTATTTAATTATTCCTACTAGTATGACAACGATAAATTCTGACTCATTTTTTAATTGTACAAGCCTTACTGACGTATATTACACGGGGTCAGCAGATGATTGGGCAAAAATCAGAATAGATGATGAAAATGGAAAATTAACAAATGCCAATATCCATTACAATTATGTCCTTACCCACACCCATTCATACATAGAAGAAATAACCAAACAGCCCACCTGCACAGAAGAGGGAAAAAAAACATTTACCTGCGACTGCGGCGACACCTATACAGAAATTATCCCTGCCAAAGGTCACACCGAGGTTATAGATAAGGCAGTCCCCGCAACCTGCACCACCGACGGTAAAACCGAAGGTTCGCATTGCTACGTTTGCGGCAAAGTGATAAAGGCGCAGACAGTCATCAAGGCGACGGGTCACAAATACGACGATGGCAAGATTACAAAACAGCCGACTTGCACTGAAACCGGTGTTAAAACTTATACTTGCTCTGAGTGCGGTGCAACAAAGGCCGAAACGATCAAGGCTAATGGTCACACCGAAGTTATCGACAAAGCCGTGCCAGCGACCTGCACCACCGACGGTAAGACCGAGGGTTCGCACTGCTCGGTTTGCGGCGAAGTGATAAAGGCACAAACCGTTATCAAGGCGACGGGTCACAATTTCGGAAGCTGGAGCACCACAAAAGCTGCAACCTGCACTGAAAGCGGCACTCAGACAAGAAAATGCGCGTCTTGCGGCAAGACCGAAACCAAAACCATTCCCGCCAAAGGTCACAAATCAAGCGGTTGGATAATCGACAAAACGGCTTCTATCGGAGTTAAAGGCTCAAAGCACAAGGAATGTACAGTCTGCAAGAAAGTTCTTGAAACGGCTGAAATTCCTGCACTTTCAAGAATTAGCATCTCAAAGGCAAGCGTGACACTTTCAACTTCGACCTACGCATATGATGGCAAAGCAAAGAAGCCTGGTGTAACGGTCAAGCTAAACGGCAAAACTTTGAAGAATGGTACAGATTACACAGTTTCCTATTCAAACAACACCAAGGTCGGAACAGCTACTGTAAAGATCACGGGCAAGGGCAATTACACAGGCTCAGTTTCTAAGACCTTCAAAATCAAAAATAACTTCAAGAAAGCCACAGTTTTGGGCATTTCAAACAAGTCATACACAGGCAAGAATATCACTCAGAGCATTACTGTTAAATACAATGGCAAAACGCTGAAAAATGGCACTGACTACACAGTTTCATACTCAAGCAACAAGAATATAGGCACTGCCACTGTAAAAATCGCAGGAAAAGGCTCTTACACAGGCACTATCACAAAGACGTTCAAGATAAATCCTGCCAAGCAGGAGATACAGAAGCTCACGGCTAAGAGCAAGGCATTCTTTGTGGATTGGGCGCAGAAAGGCTCTGCTACCGGATATGAAATTCAGTATGCTACCAACTCAAAGTTCACAAGAGCAAAGAAAGTTACCATAACAAACAACAAGACCGACAAGACCACTATTTCAAAGCTTTCGGGCAACAAGAAATATTACGTTCGTGTTCGTTCTTACACAACTGTAAAGGGTACGAAGTATTATGGCGCTTGGTCGGCTTCAAAGAGTGTGACTACTAAGAAGTAATTTTATATGAGAACAGCGTATCGCAGGGGGCTGCGGTACGCTGTTTTATTTTTACTTTGATATTGCAGTTCGAGGCCTCAAAAATTATTCTTTTCCTAGTCTTTCAGAAACTTCAAGCACCAATCGTTGGTCTTTTTCCGAAAGTTTCGACACGCTCTCAACTATTTTCTGTGTCAGGGCAGGGTTTTTGATGTCGTCATCACGCTTATATTGGTATTGTTTCTTGGAATATACCGCTAAAAAGGGCTATAATGTAAAAGTAAACTAATTATAAACGGACATACCTTTGTCTGGCAATTATGCTATACTGAAAACAAGATAAAACGATGTAATATTAGGATTTTGGACACCTACAAAATGCAGCTCATGGAAAATACTCATATGACACACAAAGAAAGTAACTTTAGATATGGAGGACACCAAAATGTAAACTCATTCGACTCTGCACCTAATTCCGCCTTACTTTGGGTAGGACGGATTTTTTGTTCCAGGTGAGATAGAATTGCGTTATGATAAATTTTGAAATCACTCACCGTGATGGGCATTTTATGTACTCATGCCCCTTGTGCATATGTGCTAAGCCCGCAAGATCGCAATTGTATGTAATGTCAAAAAGGTGCAGATAGTCTTGACAAAAGACCGGACGTCTGTTAAACTTATCCTAAGCAAAGACTGGGGACGACACCCATAGAAAATAACAGCGTCGGAGCTAAACGCAAGCCTGTATAATGCAGGCACTAATTTAATATTGCTGTGCAAGGGGGAGATACCCATAGAAAAAAACGTTATTGTTACAGACATAAACGGAAAACGAATCGGAGCTACTTATCCCAAAAGGGCTAAGGGGCTTGTTAAGAACGGTCGGGCAGAGTATGCAAGCGACTGTGAAAAATGTACTATAAGAATATTGGATACTCATAAGCCGACCGTTGATAATACGGAGGTAAATAATATGAGTAAAGTAATTGATTTTGACCCTAGAGATTTTAAGGCTGATAAGTCCTGCGAAAACAATGTTATAGCTAAATATTTTGTGACCGATAAGGACGGCGAAAACGTTATTGCCTATTCTATTGGAAACTGGAATTGGGATTGGACGCAGATATGCTGTGACAAAAAGCTTGAGAAAAATACCGACTATGTTTTCAGATTTGTGATAGTCGGAGGCTATTGCAATACGTGCGATGAAACTTCTCGTTTTGAGATCGTGCCTATGCCAGACGGCAGCTTAACCGATGAAGCTTACGAAGACAGATACACCTATGATCTGGCTCAGAACAGATATAAGCCTGTTTTATGCAAAAAGACCGACGAGGGTATGCTGAGGCTTTTTGAGATACCTTTCAGCACCTTTGATTGCGAAGATTTCAGGTTTGTATTCGTTGCTATGCACGCTGTTGCAACGCTTTATGCACCAAAAGAGTTTTCAGCTTATGCAGACCTTGAGGATACGAATTTTGACCAGCTTCGTGATGAGATCAACAGCAAAAACAGCGAGGATAATTCTGCAAATGTGGTGATGGATTTCACAGGCGCTCATGTCACACGCTCGACTGTCACCGATCTGCTGACAATGGCTCGTTTTGGCAAAAGCGAGAATGTTTGTATTGATTTTACAGGAGCTGTCATAGAGGACGATAAGCCGGACGATATTCAGGCTGATGCAGATGATACCGGGTCTGACGATATTGCTGTTGAGCTTATGGACGTTGCAGACAACTGAGCTTCGCAGGAAGATATACTTTACTAAGATATTATGATTTAATAAGTTGAACGAAACAGGGAAACCCATTGATCGGGTTTCTCTGTTTTTTTCGCACAGAAAACCACCCACAGCTAAATCAGCCGTGGGTGGCAATATCATTTTAAATTAACACTATTCTTTATTTTCCCAGCGCTATCTTGCCCATTGCGTCTGCCTGCATGATAGCGTCATAAAGCTCGATAGGCTGTACGTCGCCTGCAAGATTGTGGATAGTTTCGCCTGGGATACAAGCGTTCTTTGCGATAGTTTCTACCTGCTCAGGTGTAGTTACACCGATCTCCTCGAGTGTGACAGGAAGTCCCACTTCAAGGCAGAAGTTCTGTACCTCTTCAAACTCTTCCTTTGGCGCACCCTCAAGTACAAGCTGAACCAGTGTACCAAGGGCTACACAACAGCCGTGGTCTGCGTGCTTGATTCCCAATGATGTTACGCCATTGTAGAACGAGTGTGCAGCCGCACAGTTTACGTTGTCTGCACCAACACCTGAAAGATATACGTTAGCCTCGCAGATAGCTTCAAGGGCAGGTGTAACTGCGTGTACCTTGCAAGCCTCAACTGCCTGCTTGCCGTATGTTTTCAGCGTGTCATAGCAAAGTCTTGCAAGTGCCTGTCCTGCTCTTGTTATGCCTGTGCCTTCAAGGCTTGCAGACTCTGTTCTTATGGAAGCTCTGCCCTCAAAATATGTACCAAGTGCATCGCCCATGCCTGCAATAAGGAACTTTACAGGTGCGTTTGCGATAACTGTTGTGTCTACCATTACTGCGTCTGGATTGGTAGGATAGAAAAGATATTTGTCAAAGCTGTGGTCATCATTGTATATTACTGACAGACCTGTACATGGCGCATCTGTTGCCGCAACTGTAGGCACGATAACAATGTGCTTGCCTGTGTAGTATGCTGTAGCTTTTGCAGTATCAACTGCGCTTCCGCCGCCAACTGCAACTACTGTGTCGATGTTGTCAGCCTTTACTATCTCTTCCATTTTGGCTATCTCGCCCTTGCTTGATATACCACCAAATACTTCATAGCGTCTGTAATCGTCAAGCTCGCCAAAGCTTTTTTCTATCTTGTCATGACAGGCTTTGTAGCCACTGTTTGAACATACAAACAGCCACCTTTTGCCCATATAGCCCATTTCTTCATGAAACTTAAGTGTAGCATCTCTGCCCTGAACATATTTGAGCGGCTCACGCATTGCTCTGAGTCTTCCCATCATAATGAATTACCTCCGATTTGTTTGATTTATTAACTTTATACGGAATTCTCTCCGTATTTTTAACTAGATTATAGCATATTGCACAAGAGATACAAGAAGCATTTTATTAATGATATGTGAATTATCTATTACGGCAAGTTTTGAAAAATAGTTGCTTAATATACATAAATATAGTATAATGAGTATTAAGACAGTATGCGTCATAAGGTTGTGTATTTTTTATAGGCTGTGGGGTGCGTTTTTGTGCAGATATACAAAAGTGTGATGTTATGATAACCATATCGGGATAACTGCAACTAAGTATATGAAAGGGCAAAAACGAGAGAGCATGAAACGGAGATAAAAATGAAAAATGCAAAGCTTGGAGATGTCATCGCCTTTGTCCTAAGGTCCATGAACGAGGAAACTCGTCAGACAGACGAGGAGGCAGAGGCGCAGATGAAAAGGTTGATACGCATACTTGTCTTGGAGGGATATGTGAATGAACAAGAATGAATTGAGAGCCGTTGTAGAAAAGGCTCAGAATGGCGAAAAGACAGCTTTTGAGAAGCTGTACAAAGAGTTCCACGAGAAGCTTTATTTCTTCGTGCTGAAAAACGTTGGGGATAAGCATACCGCAGAGGATATCACCGAGGACAGCTTTTTGGCTTCAATGGAGGGGATAGGGTCGCTGAAAGAGCCTGAGCATTATGAAACGTGGCTTCACTCTATCGCTTTCAACAAGTGCAGAATGTATTTCAGACAAAAGGGCAGAGAGGATAACATAAGCCTTGATGACGAAAACCTCAGCGAGGATATCCATGCTGACGATACTGTTATGCTCCCTGAGGATTATGCCGACAGCAAGGAGCTTAAACGCTGTCTGAAAAAGGTCATAGAGGGGCTGAAGCCTGAGCAGAGGTCGGCGGTGATACTTTATTATTATGACGGCATGCCGCTGAAAAAAGTGTCCGAGATTTTGGAGATAAGCGAGAATGCCGCCAAGCAGAAGCTTTTTAAGGCGAGGGCAAAGATAAAGAAAGAGATAGAGCGTATCTTTGAGGGCGGCGCATTTGCGGCTGTGCTTATGAGCGCAATGATGAGAGCGGCTCTGCCGAAAAAGTATGCAATGACAGCGGCTTCACCTGTTACAGCGTTGAAAACCTCTTCCGCTGCTATAAAGATAGTGGGAACTGCGGCGGCTGTGGTGGTGGCAGTGAGCATACCATTGGCTCTCCGTGGAGTGAACAACAACGGCTTCGGCGTTCACGATGACAGCAGTGTTTCAGACAGCTTAAATGATGATAGCCTTGACCTTTCTGACAGCAGTATGGCAGACGCTTCATCAGAGAAGATACCTGAAATCAGTTCGTCAAAAGCTGAAACAGACAGCATATCTGAGCCGTCAAGCGAGCCTGAAAAGGTAACAGACACCGCCGTGACAACTGCACCTGCACCTGTGCAAACCGATACTCCTGTTACAGATACGCAAGGCGAAAATACAAGCGCTGTCCTCCCAAGTGCAGACAACCCAGGCGAGGAGCTGTTTTCAAATACAGTGGGGGATATGCTCAAAATGGCAGACAACAACTATGAGTTTGTTTATCCAACATTCGTTCAAAACGGCTATGATTCTATGTATCAGTGCTCGGCTTTTCCGCAGTATCACTTCGGCAGGGCGGCTTTGAATACCGAAACAGGCAAGGGCTATGTTGACGAAAGCCTGCCTGTCACAAGGGTGGAGCTTTACAATGGTGCATACATCACAAAGAATATCTATGTGGGCATGACATACAACGAGCTTTGCAACGCTCTGGGTGAAAAGCCACTTATGTATCTTTCAAATACAGACAGAAACCGAATCGTATCAGCGACAATAAACGGCAGAACATGGTGGTTCGGCTTTGACCTCACTGACGAACAGCTTGATGAAACATATAAAAGAATGCAGGCTCAGACGGACAGCGAGACTTTTGAACTCAACCCATATCAATACGGCGTTGACATCTCTGACATTGACCCTGTTACAAGCGTGGCAGTGTGTGATATAAGCGACAATTAAGAACAGCAAAACGGATATACTATATATAACAGAAAAGGCGGAGGCTCTTTGGGAGCTTTCCGCCTTTTTCATATGTTCAGCATTACGGAAGCGTAAAACATTCCGTCGCCGTATTCAAATTTAGCTACGCCGTTGTATTTGGCGGCAATGTTCTTGACAGACTCTGTGCCGATCCCTTTGCCTTTGCGTTTTGAGGAAAGGAAACCGCCTTCTGGGTCGGTGAGGATAGTTCCGGTGAAGGTGTTGTCCACCGCCAGGCAGAGGGAATAGCTGTCAGCCTTTGCTCTGATTATTATTTTTTTATTCTTTGCACTGTCAGACACGCAACCGTGAATGGCGTTTTCGATAAGATTTCCGAAAAGCACAGAGAGGTCGGTTATGTCTATTTTTATATCATCTGGGATGTCAGCGCTCACCTTGTATTCAATGCCGCTGCTTTCCGCTATTTGAGCAAAATATGCAAGAAGTGCGCTTACAGATGTGTTTTTGCAGTAAATACGTTCTGATATATCGGGCATAGAATCCCTGAAAGAATTGAGATATTCCGAAAGCTTATCATATTCGCCCTTTTTCAGAAGCTCCTGCATAAGAGCGATATGATGTCTGACATCATGCTTATAGCGTCTTGTTTCTTTTATCTTATCCTGCAAATAGTCATATTGCAGGTTCTGCATTTCAAGCAGGTGGTTATTTTCCTGAAGCCGCAGATTTTTCTGCTGTTCGATGACCAGCCGTGCCACGATGTAATACACCAGAAACGCCCCTGCGTTTATAAAGAAAAGAGCTATGGTGTTCTTTGGCTCCAGAGCAAGCTCTAAGCTGCTTTTCGTAGAGTTGCCGTAGAGAGTATAGTACCATATTATATAGAACGTAAATGGGATAAGCCAAAGATAGCGCCACTCCAGACCTGACGGCTCTTTTTCCACCGCAGGTGTGTAGACCTTTTTCATGTAGATAAAAAGCGGCCCCCATACCACGGCTTCTGTCATAAGCATACAAAGGGAAAACGACCAGCGGTATGATTCATAGGCAAGTGACGGGAACAGAATGCCCTCCAGACATTTTGAGGTAATGACGATAAAGCTTGCGTTATTTGAAAGCAGAAGCAGTGTGAAGCCTGTTTTGCCGACCTTGACCTTCACAGCGAAAAAGTAAAAAGCCGCATAGAGCAGGGTGCTGACTGCACTTAGCAGACCTGCATTTGTGCTGAAAAATGCCGCCTGCCAGCCTAAAAAGATCTGCACCAGTGAAAGAGCCACAACAAGTCCCACGGTAGCTGTTTTGGAAAAGCGAAGCCTATGCCGGAAGGGATAAAGGGCAAGCACCATAAGTGGCAGAAAATTCAGAAGGGAATATATGCCCACTTCCACAAGGCGGTATAAAGGAGGCATTACTGCTCACCGCCTTTTCGCAGATCACTGAAGCGAAACTGAGCGAAGGCGTCTAATGTTTCTCTGGATTTTCGGCGACTTATGGGGATATGTGTGCCGTCGCTCATTATGAAAAGGTCGCTTTTTTGCTGGGCTATCTCATAGAAATTCACGATGACGCCTTTGGTGGAGGTGTAAAAGTATGAATGACTGCAAAAAATGCTCTCGATCTCAGCGAAAGAATTTCTTGAAACTATGCTTTCACCGTCTGTGCAATGGATTGTCACGATATGTGACGCACAGTCTATGTAGATAACATTTCTGAGTATCACGTTCTGACCGTCGGGAAGCTTAACGGAACGCATACGATCAATTTCATCAGAACCGATACGGTCAAGCATGGCTTTTACTTTGTCAGCCTGAAAGGGCTTGCAAAGATAGTAGCAGGCATTGAGGTCGTAGCTTTCGCTTGCAAACTCGTTGCTTGAGGTGCCGAATGCGATATGCACGTTTTTGTCTGTTTCACGAAGCTTTTCTGCGACCTCTATCCCTGTCATTTTCCCCATGAATATATCAAGCACCACCAGATCATAAGCTCCCATCTGCCAACATGATAAAAAGCTTTCTCCGCTTGAAAACGTATCTATCTGACAGCTGTGAGCGGTTTGTTCGGAAATATATTCATGAAGAAGTGCAAGGTCGTTTTTATTATCGTCTACCAATGCCACTCTCATACTGTAAAAATCCTTTCTTATACATGATTTCTTAATATATAATAACACACATCAAAGCAAAATTCAAGCTTTATTCATTAATTTTGTTACCGCTTGTGCAGATTTTTGACCGTTTGTGCTAAATTTATTGACAAAGTGTGTAGTCTGTGTTAAAATAACCAAGTAAAATTATGTTCTGAGTAAAAAAGAAATATCAGCAACGAAAAATATTATGGAGGAATTAGAATGAAAAAGAAAATTTTAAGTCTTTTGGTGACGGGCTGTCTTTTGTTTGTGCCGACAACGGCATTTGCAGACGACAATAAGACGGTAATAAAAACTGTTGACGACCTGCTGGCGTTTTCAAAAGCGGTAAACAACGGAGATTATGACAAGAATAAGGACGCAGTTGTTGTTCTTGAAAATGACCTTGACTTGACAGGTGTTGTATGGACGCCTATCGGAAACGTTATCGGTAAAAACGGCTATATTGAACATTGTTTCAGCGGCAAATTCTACGGAAACGGTCATACTATTTCAAACATTGATTTTACGTCTATTTATGGTAAAGACGTGTTGGTCGGTTTCTTTGGCGATATTGAGGAAGCAGAGGTATCAGGTCTGACTATAGAGGGAAATCTGGATGTGACAAATACTGATAACGACTATACTTTTTATGGCACTATTGCAGGATTTGCAGGTGATTGTACTATTACTGATTGTGTGTCAAACGTATCTTTCAACAATAACGGCAAATATGTTTATGGCTTAATGGGCATGGTAGGTCAGGCAGACGCCACAACTTTTGAATATTGTGAGAACACAGCAGACATAACTATCTCAGGCGACAGCGGAAGTCTTTATGTGGGCGGTATAGTTGGATATGCACAGAATGGAACGGAAGTCCGCTATTGTTCAAGCACAGGCGATATGGTATATGCTGCACCAGACGCCGGCGGTATCGCAGGACGTTTGATTGAAAATGCTAAGGTCATAAACAGTTATGTAACAGGAAAACTCACTCCGCTTGGCAACGGAACCACAGATGTAGGCGGTATCGTTGGTTCAGTAGCCGGCGGTTCTGTAAGTGATTGCTATTTTGCAGGAGAAATTGACCTTTCACAGTATTCAGCCAGAAAGCCATATACACGTTTCGGCGGAATAGTGGGGAAGGATTCCTCGTCTACAACTGACTTTAAAAACAACTATTTCACAGAAACAGAAAATGTTGAAGCTTGCGGTTCAAATAAAGAAGCAGGCAAGGCTAAAGCATATGACTATATGACAACAAAAGAATTTTATGACGAGTTGACAGCTGGCGGTGCAAAGTATCAGTATGTTGAGGGAAAAACACCTGTCCTGCCAACTAAGGAATATGCAGTTGATTTTGAAGTAACACCTGCTGACCTGAAAAATGTTGTAATAAAGGTAGACGGAAAAGAGATAACAAACAATACTGCAATGCTTACAGCAGGCACTTACACAGTAGAGGTAACTGCTGACGATTGCGAGCCTCTCAGCAAGGAAATAACTATTTCAGCAGATATCGCAACACATACACAGGCTTTTGAACTTGCATACAAGTCAGCAGACTATACAGAGCTTGACAAGGCAGAGAAAGCCGCAAAGGCTCTCAACAAGGACGATTATGAGGACTTCTCAGAAGTCGAAAAGGCTCTTGCCGCTATCGACAGAACAAAGAACATCACAGAGCAGGCTGACGTGGACGCTATGGTAAAGGCTATAAATGACGCTGTGGCAAACCTTGTAAAGAAAGCACCTGCTTCTTCACAGCCTGACAGCGTAAGCAGTTCCGCTTCTGACAGCAAGTCAGACAGCAGCTCAAAGGCAGCTTCAAACGCTTCAAACACAAACCCATCGACCGGTGTTGCAGGCGGAGCATTCGCTCTTGCACTTCTGAGCGGTGCGGCTGTGGTCATGGCTAAGAAGAAAAAGTAATATATCCATTAAATAGATATATAAAGCAATTAAGTGGGACTTTTATACATTATTTGTTTAAATGAATACCGCTTGTGCAGATTTTTGACCGCTTGTGTCAAAATAGTTGAAAAATTATTACCGCTCTGCTATCATAATTATAAGCAGGGCGGTTTTATATCGCAATGCAAATATGAATATGAAGTCTTATATTTCGGGAGGATAAAATATGAAAAAGACAAGAATTTTTAGCACAATGCTCGCAACGGTCATATGTATGGCATCTTTGCCTGCAATAAATGTTTTTGCGGCAAATCAGCAGAGAACTACAACTCTTGACCTTACAGTGGCAGGATTTCAGAACGATCAGAAAAATGAAGACGAGGGCTGGAGCTGGGACGCAGCAACTTCTACTCTTACACTTGACAATGTTGATTTTTCGACGGCGAAAAAGTCTTGTGTCATTGTTGACGGAGAAAAAGTTACTAATATAGTTTTCTCAGGAGATAACAAGATGACCTCAGGCACTACAGTTATTTCGAGAAAAGGAAGCGCAAAAGATACCGGTGTAGTACTAAGTGGAAAGACTAAGGACAGTGTGCTTAATCTTGAAGAAACAGGCAACCTTCCAGTAATGGATCAGCCTAATGTTACTTTTGAGTCAGGAACTGTCAACGCACAGGGCGGTGCTGTCATAACACTTTATTCCATAAAGGTAATGGACGCAACTCTTAATATTGACACAAGTGAAGTTGCCGATGGTGGCTGGAATGACGGTTTGTATGCAAACGGCTCTGTTGAGATATACGGCGGAGATGTGAATATCAATGCAGGAAGAGCAGGAATATTAGTAGTTGGTATAGGTGCCCCTGAGCCTAAGACAGGCTTGATTATAAAGGACGGAAAGGTAGATATCAATGCCAAGCTTGCGGATATTTATCTTGGTACAGACAATATAAAGAACGGTCTTATCTCGGGAGGAGATATCACACTCGGTGGTGACATAGGAATTTTCCTTAACGATTGCGAAAAGTGCGAGATAAAGGGCGGTACATTCCATACTGATGAATGTGAAAAACCATTCGCAGTTCATAGAGACAGTTCGGCTGTATTTGAGTATGCAAAGGCAGATTATACAGAGCTTGACAAAGCAGAAGAAGCTGCAAAGGCTCTTAATAAGGACAATTATGTGGACTTTACAGCCGTAGAAAAGGCACTTGAAGCTATCGACAGAACTAAAAACCTTACACAGCAGTCAGATGTTGACAAAATGGCGAAAGACATAAACGATGCTGTTGAGGCACTTGTTTACAAGTCAGCAGACTACACAGAGCTTGACAAGGCAGAGGAAGCCGCAAAGGCTCTCAACAAAGACGATTATGAGGACTTCTCAGAAGTCGAAAAGGCTCTTGCCGCTATCGACAGAACAAAGAACATCACAGAGCAGGCTGACGTGGACGCTATGGTAAAGGCTATAAATGACGCTGTGGCAAACCTTGTAAAGAAAGCACCTGCTTCTTCACAGCCTGACAGCGTAAGCAGTTCCGCTTCTGACAGCAAGTCAGACAGCAGCTCAAAGGCAGCTTCAAACGCTTCAAACACAAACCCATCGACCGGTGTTGCAGGCGGAGCATTCGCTCTTGCACTTCTGAGCGGTGCGGCTGTGGTCTTGGCTAAGAAGAAAAAGTAAATAAGATCTCCCCTATTGTTGATATTTCGGAGAAGGGCAGTTCCTTGTGGACTGCCTTTTTTCTGTTTGCAGGAAAGCGGAATTTGCCTGCATAATTTAGGGCGCTTTTTTGCAAAGAAGCATAAAAATGCAATTATTTTATATTGATACTGCAAAATCGTCCGCGCAAGCTTAGACTAACTATTGATAATAGTCAATATCTTTTATTATCTATTTTATACCATGAAATTACATTTATTCATAAAAAATCGTTATAGATTTAAGCGAAATGTAAAAAATCAGCTCACAAAATCTGCGTTTACCCTTGCAATTCAGAAAAATATGTGGTATAATTATATTGCTGTAATAGGAGCACAGCATGAAATGCTGGCAGTGTGTTTTCAATTGTCAGATGAATTTCTGTATAGCTTATGCTTTATAATAAGGAAAGAAAATGAATGTGCCGGCGTGTGCTGTTTCATTATAGCGCCTATTAACGATATTTTTTTTGAAAAGGAGTTATTGCAACATGTCAAAGATCGATTTGAGCAAGTACGGTATCACCGGAACTACAGAAGTTGTTTACAACCCTTCTTACGAGCAGCTGTTCGAGGAAGAAACAAAGCCAACACTCGAAGGCTATGAAAAGGGTCAGGAAAGTGAGCTTGGCGCAGTAAACGTTATGACAGGCGTTTATACAGGCCGTTCACCTAAAGATAAGTTCATCGTTATGGACGAAAATTCTAAGGACACTGTTTGGTGGACTTCTGACGAGTACAAGAACGACAACCACCCAGCTTCACAGGAGGCTTGGAAGTCTGTTAAGGAACTCGCTATCAAGGAACTTTCAAATAAGAGACTTTTCGTAGTTGACGCATTCTGCGGCGCTAACAAGGATACAAGAATGGCTATCCGTTTCATCGTTGAGGTTGCTTGGCAGGCTCACTTTGTAACAAATATGTTTATCAAGCCAACTGCTGAGGAGCTTGAGAACTTTGAGCCTGACTTCGTTGTATACAACGCTTCAAAGGCTAAGGTAGAGAACTATAAGGAGCTTGGTCTTAACTCTGAGACAGCTGTTATGTTCAACATCACAAGCCGTGAGCAGGTAATCATCAACACTTGGTACGGTGGAGAGATGAAGAAGGGTATGTTCTCAATGATGAACTACTTCCTTCCACTCAAGGGCATCGCTTCAATGCACTGTTCAGCAAACGCTGACATGAACGGAGAGAACACAGCAATCTTCTTCGGTCTTTCAGGAACAGGTAAGACAACACTTTCTACAGATCCTAAGCGTCTTCTTATCGGAGATGACGAGCACGGCTGGGATGACAACGGCGTATTCAACTTCGAAGGTGGATGCT
>OHFQ01000366.1_pt1 | contig 23582 bp, 20 predicted proteins | sample 1567581 | NCBI WGS metagenome assembly OHFQ01 (sample SAMEA3879559, study PRJEB24766) | human gut metagenome | biome: human-associated habitat; feature: feces | place: USA | collected 1985/1987 | reverse complement strand
GAACAAGCCCACCAGCGGCAAGATCATCATTGATGGTACGGATATTACGAACCTGCCAGAACACAAGAGAGCAAAATATCTGGGAAGAGTATTCCAGGATCCCATGACAGGAACCGCAGCTACCATGGATATCGAAGAGAACATGGCGATTGCGTTACGTCGCGGTGAGAAGAGAACCCTTCGCTGGGGTGTTTCCAGAGAGGACAGAGAGTTATTCCGCGAGAAGCTGCAGACTCTTGGATTGGGACTGGAAGACCGTATGACCAGCAAGGTTGGGCTGTTATCCGGTGGTCAGCGTCAGGCCATCACACTGCTTATGGCAGCATTGAAGCAGCCCAAGCTCCTTCTGCTGGATGAACATACCGCAGCACTGGATCCCAAGACCGCAGCCAAGGTACTGGAGATCAGCGACAAGATCATCGCAGAGAATCAGCTGACCGCCATGATGGTAACTCACAACATGAAGGATGCCATCGTTCACGGCAATCGCCTGATCATGATGCACGAAGGCAAAGTGATTTACGATGTGGCTGGGGAGGAGAAGAAGAATCTTCAGGTGAAGGATCTGCTGGCAAAGTTCGAGGAAGTCAGCGGCGGAGAATTCGCCAATGACCGCATGATGCTGGCGTAAAAATAAGAACGGGACACGCTGCCGATTTAGGCAGCGTGTTTTTGCGTTAAATGGAAAGTTAGTGAAATAATCCCGTAGCCCTTGGCAGGGTATAAGAAACGCGGCACTGCTTATTCTTATACCCAGCCGGGGCTACTGGTTTTTTGAAAGCTTTCCAAAACGCAGAACTCCCGGCGTATGCGGTGCCATGTCGAAGATGTTTGTCGGAGGATGTTGATATTTTCTAGAAAAGTGCTGAAAGGCAGGGGGAAAGCGGACACGATGTCCGCGTCAGCCGATTGTCGACATGGATGTCGACTGTAGGCGGCCCCGTCATGACGAGAATTACTCATCACTTTTCGTAGAAAATTCACATCCGGAGACCTTACATCAAGACATGTGTATCGCATGCTCCGGGAGTTCGTCGGTTTTGCCAATATTCACTAACTTTCAAGTTAATAAGCTTCACAAAAGTTAGTTGTCAGAATAGCTTTATAGTGTTTTCATAATTTGCACAGTGGAAATCACAACATTTTTATGCTATCATACATATAACAGTAAGAGGTGATAGCTATGAAAATAGAACGAATTGATGATAAGACCGTAAAGTGTTTTCTTTCCAACGAAGAGCTGGAAGAGTACGATATTGATTATAAAGATTTTGTGACCCGCAGTGATAAAGCAAAAGAAGTGGTACAGGAGATCATCGAACAGGCAGAGGAAGAGGTAGGCTACAAGCCGCCGAAGTATGCGTTTGACCTACAGATCATGATGCTGCCGGATGAAGGACTGGTACTGGTATTTTCCGAGAAAGAACCGTTGGAGAATAAAAACGGTGCACAGCTGTTGCAGGCTTTGCAGGAAATGAAACGGGTCTTCGAGGAGAAGAAGGCAGAGATCGGCGCTACGCTGGGAAAACAGGCGAAGGAAGAAACGGAGAACAATGCCGGGAAAAATAAGAAAGCAAAGGGAAAAGCAGAGGAAGCGGCAAAGCCCCAGTTTGCAATCTTTGCCTTCCGCAATATCGGCAGAGTAATCGAATATGCCGCCGTATTACCGGCGAACCTGCGGATCAACAGCACGTTGTACCGGATGGAAGACGGCACCTGCTATGTCTATGTGCAGAAGGGCGGTGCGTCCTACGAGCGCTACAGCAGAGCCTGCATCCAGGCTATGGAATTCGCAGCGTTGTATGCCGCAGACGAGCAGAAGATAAGATATCTGGAAGAACACGGTGAATGCCTGATCCGGGAGAAAGCACTGAAGAAACTGCGTGCATAATACTGCACCATAGGAATCTGCATGACTGCTTGCAGACTAAGCAGATTCAGGATATGCTCCACGGGGTATCTCCCGCTACCATCGCCATATCCTTCGGCAACGGTGCGGTAAAGGACAGTATTTCCCCGGTGATGGGATGGCGGAAGATCAGCTTCCATGCGTGCAGCGCCTGCCTTTGTATCCGTTCCATATCCGGGTTGTACAGATAATCTCCGATCAGGGGATAACCGAGGTGTTTCATATGAATCCGTATCTGATGGGTGCGGCCGGTCTCTAAGATGAGAGAGACCAGGCTGTGCCCATTTTTTTCGTCCAGTACTCTGTAATGCGTAACCGCAGATTCCCCGTTTTCAAAATCCACCGTCCGCTCGATGATCGAGCCTTCCTTGCGCCCTAAGGGTGCGGTGATGGTTCCCTCTAAGGGACGTACCGAGCCTTTTGCAATGGCAAGATATTCCCGCGTGATGCCGGAAGTCGCTTTATTGGCAATCATGGCAGACAGTATACCGGCGCTGACATAATGCTTCGCCACGATGGTCAGACCGGAAGTATCCCGGTCCAGGCGGTTGATGCAGCGGAAGATGAAAGGACAGTTCTGCTGTTCAAAATAGTACGCGAGGGCATTCGCCAGGGAATTGTAATAATTGTTCATGGAAGGGTGGATCGGCATTCCAGCAGGCTTGTTGATCACCATAAGATCCGCATCCTCGTAGACAATATTTAATGGCAGATTTACCGGGGGAATCTTCTCAGAAGAATGATTTTCCCGGATATGCAGTGTCAGGGTATCGCCGGGCTGCAGTATATGATTCATAAAGCAGGGAATCCCGTTTGCCAGTACAGCGGAGGGGTCTTTTTTTAACTGCACCAGATTCTGTGAGGAGAAGCCTTTTTGCTTCAGAAAGCGGCTGACCGGCATGGAGACTATGGAATTATCAGCAGTATAAATTAGTGTTCGTTCCATGAAAAACTCTCTTTCTCTATGATTACTCATCATAACATAATTCCTGTATCTTGTGCATAACAGAATGAACGGCGCCATTTTCATTCGGGCAAAATCGGACAGTGTCCGGAGCAAATAATGTCATTTCGAAATCAAAAGTGCAGAGCTACAATAAAAACAGAATCAATGACGATCGGGTGGTCTGTCCGCCCAAAGGTGCATCGGAATACATAGAAAGGTATGGTGGTTAGTATGGAAAAATACGCATGGCGCGGAAAAATTGTACCGGGAATGCAGGAAGAATATAAGAAGAGACATGACAATATCTGGCCGGAGATGAAGGAAGTTCTGGCAAATGCCGGAATTGTAAATTACTCTATCTGGATGCAGGGCGAGGAACTGTTCGGTTATTACGAATGTGAAAAGGGCGTCGACTATGCGGCAAAAGTGCAGGCAGAGAGCGATGTAGTGAAAAAATGGGATGAATATATGAAAGATATTCTAATCATGGAGAAGGATCCTGTTACAGGAGCACAGCCGCTTCTTACACAGGTATTCAGTTTCAGATAAAGGAGGCTGTGGATATCTTATGGAAAAATATTATCTGGCCGTGGATATCGGTGCTTCCAGTGGACGACATATTTTGGGACACCTGGAGAACGGCAAAATAGAGCTGGAAGAGATCTATCGTTTTGAGAATGGCATGGATCATAAGGACGGAAAGCTTCTGTGGGATGTGAACCGTCTGTTCGGCGAGATCGTTGCCGGCATGAAAAAATGCAAAGAACTGGGAAAGATCCCGGTGAGCATGGCTATTGACACCTGGGCTGTGGATTATGTTCTGTTAGACGAAAAGGATCAAATTCTGGGTGATACTTACGGTTATCGTGATCACCGCACGGATGGCATGGACGCGGAGGTGGCGAAGATCCTGCCGGAGACCGAACTGTATGGAAAAACAGGTATCCAGAAGCAGATTTTCAATACCGTTTATCAGCTGATGGCAGTAAAGCAGCAGACTCCGGAGCTTTTACAACAGGCAAAGACACTTCTCATGCTGCCGGATTACTTCGGTTTCCGTCTGACGGGCAATAAATTGTCGGAGTACACGAACGGTTCCACGACACAGCTGGTGAATCCCGATACCTTCCAGTGGGATAAGGAGCTGATCCGTAAGCTGGGTTACCCGGAGGATATTTTCCTGCCGCTGCAGATGCCCGGAACGAAAGTGGGCCAGCTGCTTCCGGAGATTCAGAAGGAAGTAGGATTCGATCTGGAAGTGGTACTGTGCGGAAGCCATGACACCGCATCGGCCGTAATGGCAGTTCCTCAGACAGAAGGAGACGGCATTTATATCAGCTCGGGAACCTGGTCTCTCATGGGAATCGAATCCCTGAAACCGGTCATTACAGAGGATGCCGCAGCGGCCAACTTTACCAACGAGGGCGGTTACGATCACCGGTTCCGTTTCCTGAAAAACATTATGGGACTGTGGATGATCCAGTCCGTAAGACACGAATATAGCGATGCATACTCTTTTGCACAGCTGTGCGATATGGCGGAGGAAAGCAAGGAGTTCCCTTCCAGAGTGGATGTGAATGACCAGAGTTTTCTCTCTCCGGACAGCATGGTGGAAGCCATCAGACAGTACTGTCATAAGACAGGACAACCGGTACCGGAGTCCGTGGGAGAGCTGACTTCCGTAGTATACCGCAGTCTCGCACAGTCCTACGGAGAGACCGTAAGAGGTCTGGAGAAGATCGCCGGGAAGACCTATGACAGCATCCATATCATCGGGGGCGGTTCCAATGCAGCATATCTGAACCAGTTGACAGCGGATGCTACGGGCAAGACCGTATATGCGGGTCCCGGTGAGGCAACCGCTATCGGCAACCTATTGGCGCAGATGATCCATGCAGGAGATCTTGCAGATCTGAAGGGTGCCAGAAAATGTGTCCGGGAGTCTTTTGAAATTAAGACATTTGCTCCGGCAAAGTAATAAAAATGATGCCAGGGTCAAAAGGTCTAAGCCCACATGAGCTTGCTCATAAGTGGGCGAAAGACCTTAGGACCCGCCCCGATATGAGCATAAAAGTGGGATGATAATCCCACGATATGCGAATATTGGGTAGGATTGTGGGAGTGCGTAGCACGGAGCAATCCGTAGGCATCAAAGTCGGGGGCTTTTGACCCCGACATCATAAAAATAACCTTATAAAAGGAGGAAATTATAAATGTTAGTAAACACAAAGGCAAAGATCGGTGTATTTTCCATCGCTCTGGGAGCATATCTGCCCCAATTCCCCCAGCTGGTGCCTAATTTCGAGGCACAGTATGAGGATTTCAAGAAGACGATTCCCGATACTGTAGATATCGTTGATGGTGGCATGGTGACCACCAAGGAACAGGCTATGGCAGCAGGTGATAAATTCCGTGCTGCAGACGTAGATCTGGTATTCCTGCAGTTGCTGACCTATGCAACTTCCTATAACGTACTTCCCGCGATCCGTGATCTGGATGTGCCTGTAGTATGTATCAATGTGCAGAAGAAGCTGGCGCCGGACTATGCCAATACCGATATTCCCATCTGGCTGGGTGACCTGTATGCCTGTGGTGCCGTAGGTGAGGCTGTGGCAGACCTGGAGCGTGCAGGCAAGAGACATGCTGTAATCACTGGCGTGGTAGAAGGCGGCGACCCCGAGGTGGCAGCTCAGATCGAAGATTGGTGTAAGGCAGCTCAGGTTCGCAGACGTTTCCGTCAGACCAATATTGCCCAGATCGGCCGCCCTTATCCCGGAATGATGGATCTCTATATCGATGAGACCAACCTTTACAACAGAATGGGCCTGTATACCAAGCAGTTTGACTGGGAAGATATGTGGGCTATTGCAGACGATATTACCGATACCGAAGCTATTAAGGCGAAGGCACAGGACATCATCGATACCTTCGAAGTAGAGGGTGGCGCTACTGCAGATGACGAAGATATTCTGGATATGGCAAAGCATGTGCTTGCTTTCGAGCAGTGGGCGAAGGATGAAGACTTAAGTATGATCGCCTCCCATTATGCCGGTAAGGCACAGGGAGTAGCCGGTAAACTGGATTCCATGCTGATCCCTGCATTTTCCATGCTGATCAAGCAAGGTACCGCATGTGCCGTAGAAGGTGATATGAAAGTTGCCATGGCAATGTCCATTCTGAAGACGATCTCCGGTATGGGACAGTTGTCCGAGATGTACTCTATTGATTTCAACGAGGATATCTGCATCATCGGTCATTCCGGATCCGGCGATGCGGATATCTCTCTGGCACATAAGCCCACCATGAAGATCGTTAAGGTATTCCACGGCAAGGTAGGCGGCGGATATCTGACTCAGTTCTATCCTCCCGTAGGCCCTGTGACCTATCTGGCTATCACGCAGGATAAGGACGGCAACTTCAAGTTCGTTGTGGCAGAAGGCGAGAATCAGCCCGGCCCGATCTTCACTTTCGGTGACACCAATATGCGTACCAAATTCTCAATCCCCTGCAGAGAGTTCGTGAACCGTTGGAGCGAGGCAGGCCCTACCCATCATATGGCAGCAGCTGCCGGCAGACATATTGACACGATCCTGAAGGTTGCTAAAATATTAAATGTGCCGGTAGATATCATTACCAGATAATAGCATTTGTGTAGAAAATGCTTATAATTTTGAAAAATATGTCTGCGGCCGGGAGGTTGCAGACGATGGAAAGGTTAGGTATTATCATGAAATTTTTAGATGCAGAATTTGTACAGGGATTTATCAGAATGGCAGATGACGGTTGGCAGCAAGGCTGGCATGAACGTAACGGCGGCAACCTGTCTTACCGTGTGAAGCCGGAAGAGGTAGAACTGGTAAAGGAGAACTTTGAGCCGAAGGAGTTCCAGCCCATTGGCACCACAGTTCCCGCACTGGCAGGAGAGTATTTCCTGGTGACCGGCAGTGGCAAATATTTTCGTAATGTCAGCATTAAGCCGGAAGATTCTATCTGCATGATCGAACTTGACGACAAGGGTGAGAATTACCGTATCGTATGGGGTCTGGTAAACGGGGGCAGACCTACCTCCGAGCTCCCCAGCCACCTGATGAATCTGGAAGTGAAGAAGCTGCAGGATCCCGACTACCGTGTGGTATATCATGCACATACCACCAATATCATTGCGCTGACCTTCGTGCTTCCTCTGGAGGATAAGGTATTCACCAGAGAACTGTGGGAGATGGCAACCGAGTGCCCCGTAGTATTCCCGGATGGTGTGGGCGTAGTGCCCTGGATGGTACCGGGCGGCAGAGAGATCGCAGTAGCTACCTCCGAACTGATGAAGAAATACGATCTGGCCATCTGGGCACATCATGGAACCTTTGCCGCAGGCAAAGACTTCGACCTGACCTTCGGTCTGATGCATACCGTAGAAAAATCCGCAGAAATTCTGGTGAAGATGTTGTCCATGCAGCCGAATAAGAGACAGACCATTACCCCCGATGATTTTCGCCATCTGGCAAAGGACTTCGGTGTGACCCTTCCGGAAGAATTCTTATATGAAAAATAACGATCCGAGGGACACACGAAGGAGCCTCGAACCGTTATATCTTGAATGCCTGACGTTATCGGCGCGATTTTAAACGCGCCTCGTTAGGTGTCATATCATACATTTTTTTGAACTGTTTGTAGAAGAAGTTCTGATTCTCATAGCCTACAGACAGGGCAATCTCAGACACCGGCAGCGCGGTGTGGGACAGCTGATTCATAGCGACCCGCATACGCTGCCGTGTTTGTATTTCCTTAAAGGTAGTGCCGGAATATTTTTTGATCATACGGCTCAGGGAAGAGGGGGTGTACCCGATCTGTGCAGCCAGTTCGTGAAGAGTTCCGATATCATAATGCTCCGCCAGGTATCTGCGTACCACCACCATCAGGACATTGCTCTGCTCATCTTTCTGGTCTAATAAAATATTTTCCGCATTGCTTAAGATATGCATGAACAGCAGGGCAAAGGTGTGTTCCGAGAGCTTATGCCAGTTCTGAGGCTGCTGTAACAGAAGGAAGACCGCATTGTGGATGAGGTTCTGGATGCAGGGATTGTCGGAGACGGTAAAGTACAGATACTGACCGACACAACTGTCACCTTCCAGCGCATTGATGATAAAATCCGCCAGAATATTATCCTTGTTGATCAAAGTCAGGATATTCTGGAAATAGGCGGGGCGGATGATGATGTTAATGCCCAGATCTTCCTGGCCGCAGGCTATTACCGCATGTTCGATATGTTGGTTCATAAATAGAAGTTCCCCGGGGCGGAGACAGATCTCTTCTTCATTTATGACATGTGTGACAGAACCGGAGAGACAATAAAAGATCTCCACGTAATCATGTTTATGCTTTGGAAAATCCACAAAGCGGGTGTGGCGACGCAGAGTAATATCATCTTCGGAGTGTTCCAAAAATTTATCACTCTCTACTACAAAATCCTGTTTGCTGGTGTAGAGATTCTTCTGAACGGCAATATTACCGTCTAAAATCTGTTGTTCCTCCGGTGTGATATAGGCCGGATCCAGAAAACCGTTCTCATACATATCGATCGTCATTCCTTTCAGCAACCCGCAATTTTGAACTGCGGGCAGGTTTTTCGACTGAGTTTATTTTACAGGAAAGAGACAAAAACCTCAAGATGTGTGCAAAAAGTGATTCTGCATTGCACGTGTCATTTTTGTGTTGTATATTAATAATGATTGTGAACAATAAGCAGCTTTGCACCGGCAGTCCAAAGTGTGCAGGTTGTGGAAAGATATGAGGATTTGTATGGCAGATACCACAGTTAAAAAGATCATCTGCAGTTCCTGTGGGGCAGAATTTGAGGATACCCTTCCGAAGTGTCCCTATTGCGGAAGCCTGAATTACAAGGGCGCCGAAGCGGAATATCTGGGGAAGCTGGAAAGCATGCGGCAGGATATGCAGCAGTTGGAGCAGGTACCGGAGAAGGAACTGAAGAAAAAACTGAAAAAGAAACAGAAATTTGTGATTAAGCTTCTGATCTTATTGGCGGCATTGGCAGCGATACTTGCGGTAATTGTGTTCCGGGTGCAGTATATAGAACCCAGGGATGCCAGAGCGGATTATCTGTGGGAAAAAGAGAATTTTCCGATACTGGACCGTCTCTATCAGGAGAAGGATCTGGAAGCACTGATGGATTTTTATGAGCAGGCTGTCGAAGAGAACAGAACCATAGACCGATGGGAACACAGTGGTATTTTCCGCTGGCTCATGAGCTGTCGGGATGCGAGGGAATATCTGGCACTGGAGCAGAGTGGAGAGACTTTGAATGAGTATCAGCAGGCATTGCTGCTGGATGATTATTGGATGATGCGGGGACTGGACTACAGCGAGGTCATTCTGACGGAGAAAGACAGGGAGTATATCCGTCCTTATGTGGAAGCAACCCTGAACAGTCTGGCAGACCGTTATACGTTTACCGCAGAAGAAGAGAAAAAATTCGAGGATAGTCTGCGAAATAATTACGGTTATCCCAGATATGAGGATTGCGAGGAATACATTAAGAAGCATAACGAATAGGAAAGGATCATAAAAGCAATGATGAAATGTAAATATTGCGGGGGCAATCTGACATTGGAGCAGGCATATTGTCCGCATTGCGGAAGACCGAATGAAGAAGCCGCACAGCATGTCAAAGACATGGAGCATTACAAGAGCAACTTTGAGGATACCAAAAGTGATGTCTATGAAGTGGCGGAGAAAAATACGGAGATCATGTCACATATGATAATCATCACAGTGCTGGTGATCCTGTGTGTGGTGGTGTTTGTAGTATCTGCACGTAGCTGGAGCATCCACAGAGGCTTGCTGCAGTTTGATGCAGGGATCCGGCAGAGCAGCTATATGAAACAGATGGAACAATATCTGGAAGATGAGGATTACATAGGTTTATCAGCTTTTTGCGACAGGCATTACATCCGGCCTTATAGCAGTAATAATTATGAAAAATATCAGCTGCTCATGGAAGCCAGCGGAGCGTATCGTTACTTTTATGAAAGTCTGATGAAGGCAGTTACTATCAACTCCGGCAATGTATCCATACTTCCCGGTCTGTATGAAGATATTTCGGATTATTACGAGCAGCTGGAAAGGATTCTGCATCCTGTGGATAATGATTATAGGGCAAAACAATATCGGGAACTGCCGGAGGAGCAGAAGGAAGCCATTCTCCGGATGGAAGAGAATGAGAAGGCACTGTTGCAGACCTATTTTGGCATGACCCCGGAAGAGGCAGAGAATTTCGGTACGATGTCAAATGCACAAAAAATCTTATTCCTGGAAGAAAAAGGCGAGGTGATGGGTTATGGTAAATCTGAAGAGTAAGCTGAAACAGGCACAGAAGCAGAGAGGCGCGCTGCTTGTGATGAATCTGGTGATCATAGCCCTGTGCCTGATATTGTTTTGGGGAACCATTCATATGTTCCGGCAATTAAATGACGCCTTTTCCCGTCCTGCGAAGACCAACTGGATGGAGAATAATGTACAGAATGAAAATTATGCTTATTTAGTAGTAAATTATCATGAGGATATGGTGTACGGCGGCTTGCTGTCCGGAACGAAAAAGGAATGCTATGGTGTGGCGAGATATTTTGAGGCGGCGTCCATGTATAAGGCATTTCTTCAGACCGGCGATACAGAACGTGCCACCAGAGAAAAGGAGAAGATGGATGCCGCATATGAAGAAATGGGTGACTGGAATATTGCAGCGGACAGCATCCGGGAAAGACTTGGACTGGACTGACAGATTTGCTGTAGGAATACCTGCGATATTACTGGCAACCTGTCAGACAGTGGGATGCCGGATCAGTATAGAATACCATACTTCCGTACATAGAACGATGCAGTCTTGGCTGGAACAGGTTCCTATAGCAGGCTGGATTTTGTGGTGGATAGCAGAGACATTACTTTTTGGACAGATGCTGCGATGGCTGTTTGTACATGCAGGGAGAGATAAGGCAGTTCAGGAGGATGGTATCGGGAAAGGTATCGGAAAGAGAATATTTTTGATTTTTGCAGGATTGTTGATAGCCTGGCTGCCGGTGCTTCTTTCCCATGATCCCGGATTTTATAATTATGATATTTACGGGCAGGTGCCTCAGGTGATGTATCCGGAGGTGCCGTATAATACACACCATTCGTTACTCAGCACGTTGGTCATGGGAGGCGTTATCACATTAGGATACCGGATCTTCGGGACGATGGAGAAGGCAGTATTTCTTCACTCCTGCTTCCAGATGATACTTTGTGCGGCGACCTTTTCCTACAGTCTGGATTTCTGGTATCGGCGATTGAATAGAAAATGGCTGTTGGGAGTCGGATTTTGTTTTTATGCTTTTCTGCCGACGATTGCCTTGTTTTCCGTCAGTACGACCAAGGATGTGGTATGCTCTCTGGCACTTTTTATTGCATTTCACCTGTTGTATGAATTGTATGAGAATACGGAGGGATTTTTTCGGAAGAAAGAGAAAATCGCAGCATTATCGTGCAGCCTGATCGTGGGAGCGCTGTATCGGAAAAATGTAATTTATGCGGTTTTTCTTTATCTGGTGTTGTGCGCGGTTTTCTGTAAAAAGCAGAAAAGAAAGATCATTTCACTGTTTGCGGGAACGATTCTGCTGACCATGCTATTGTCTGTGGGAATGGAAACTCTGCTCCATGCGGGAAAAGGTTCCGCGGTAGAGGCTCTGTGTGTACCGCTCCAGCAGATTGCAAGGGTATATACAGATAAGGGAGAAGCGGCGTTTGACAGTGAGGAATTGCAGCTGCTGGATCAGATCATGGACAGAGAACAGTGGTCACAATATAATCCGTTTCTGGCAGACCGGATCAAAAATTATGTGAATAATGAAGAACTTCTTCAAAATAAGTTGGAGTATCTGAGACTATGGTTCCGAAAAGGATGGCAGTATCCGGGATGTTATCTGAGAGCCTTTCTGGATAATACGTATCAGGCCTGGTATCCGGGGACATCGGTTGTGGATGATCCGGACGGTGATATTTATTACTTTGATTTCGAGGGAAGAAATGTACTGGAAATGAAGACGATCAGTTCCCGGCTGACAGAATTTTATCGTAAGATATCGCTGGAATATTATTACCAGAAAATTCCGGTGATCCGTGCGTTGTTTGCAATCGGCACCTATTTCTGGCTGGCAGTGATCCTGTTTTTCTATGGCATCCGGCGGCGGAGGGCAGAGATATGGAACAGTTGGCTGCTGGTTCTGGCACTGTGCCTTACGGTCTTTCTGGGTCCCATATCCCTGGTGCGTTATTATCTGCTTTTATTTTATGCAGCTCCGGCAGGTATCTTCTTATTAGCAGATAGACCTTGACAAATCACGGAAGCATGCACTACAATTACTTGCATACGACAATGACGATGAAAAGGATCAGTACGATCGGAAAGCATCCCAGAGAGAGGGGAAGGACACGGTGACGTGCGGCTGGGAACCCCTTATGACAGAGGATCGGAAACCTCCCTTGGAGTCCTGTGCGAGACACAATGTACCTGGAAGCGGCGAAGCACAGCGTAGAACCGGCGTTAACGGTGACAGAGCAGGATACATATTTGTATCAATCAGGGTGGTACCGCCGAGTGATCGGTCCCTTTTTCGGGAGCGATGACCCGGCGTTTTTCGTTTCCGTAGATCGTATGAGCAGTTTATTTTCAGAAAAAGAAAAGGAGAGAGAAAATGGCAGACAAGAAAATGGTAGAAGCGATCACTTCCATGGAAGAAGATTTCGCCCAGTGGTATACCGATGTAGTGAAGAAAGCAGAGCTGTGTGATTACACCAGCGTAAAAGGATGTATGGTAATTAAGCCCGCAGGCTATGCGATCTGGGAGCTGATCCAGAAGGAGCTGGATGCACGATTCAAAGCAGTAGGAGTACAGAATGTATATCTTCCCATGTTCATTCCTGAGTCCCTGTTGGACAAGGAGAAGGATCATGTAGAAGGCTTCGCACCCGAAGTAGCATGGGTTACCCAGGGAGGATTGAATGAGCTTCCTGAGAGACTCTGTGTCAGACCTACTTCAGAGACCCTGTTCTGTGATTTCTATAAGAATGACATCCATTCCTACAGAGACCTGCCTAAGGTATATAATCAGTGGTGTTCCGTGGTACGTTGGGAGAAGGAGACCAGACCTTTCCTGCGTTCCAGAGAGTTCCTGTGGCAGGAAGGACATACCGCACATGCTACTGCAGAAGAATCTCAGGAGAGAACTCTGCAGATGCTGAATGTATATGCGAAGTTCCTGGAGGAGGTTCTGGCTATCCCCGCGATCAAGGGACAGAAGACCGAGAAGGAGAAATTCGCAGGTGCAGTTGCAACCTATACGGTAGAAGCGCTGATGCATGACGGCAAGGCACTGCAGTCCGGTACCAGCCATAACTTCGGTGACGGTTTCGCCAAGGCTTTTGGCATCCAGTTCGCAGACAAGGACAATACTTTAAAATATGTACATCAGACCTCCTGGGGTATGACCACCCGTCTGATCGGCGCATTGATCATGGTACACGGTGATAACGAAGGTCTGGTGATTCCTCCCCGTGTAGCACCGATCCAGATCTGCATTGTGCCCGTTATGCAGAAAAAGGAAGGCGTTCTCGACAAGGCGTATGAGCTGAGAGACCGTCTGGCAAAGGATTTCCGTGTTAAGGTAGATGACAGCGACAAGACCCCCGGCTTCAAGTTTGCAGAGGCTGAAATGAGAGGTTATCCCATCCGTGTGGAGATCGGCCCCAAGGACATCGAGGCAGGCAAGTGCGTGATCTGCCGTCGTGATACCAGAGAGAAGATCGAAGTCGCTCTGGAGGATCTGGAGACCAAGGCAGCCGAGATCCTGGAGACCATGCAGAAGGAAATGCTGGAGAGAGCAAGAGCACACCGCGACAGCCATACTTATGTGGCACATAACATGGAAGAGTTCGAGCAGATCTTCAATGAGAAGTCCGGATTTGTCAAGGCTATGTGGTGCGGATGCCAGGAATGTGAAGACAAGATCAAGGAAAAGCTTGCTGTTACCAGCCGCTGCATGCCTTTTGAACAGGAACAGATCGCAGATACCTGCGTATGTTGTGGAAAACCTGCGAAAAAGATGGTATACTGGGGAAGAGCATACTAAGATAATATGTAACTATTCAGAGCCATGTAAATATCGTCAAATATTCGTCGAATGCCGGCATTCGTAAGAATATTTTATGATATTTATAGGGCGAAGTAACCACATGAGCAAAAAAGAAGCTCCATAGGAGCGTTTTGCGAATGGGGTTCTGAATAGTTATGAAAATATTTATAAGGCAGATGAAGACGCAGGCCGGTAGTATTGCTACATGGTCTGCGCCTTATTTTTCAATGATAATGCTCGGAAATGAGGAAAAAGATGATCTTTAATACATTTGAATTGCATCAGGAGGGTTCCCTGCCGGGAGCACATTTAGTTACCTATATTCAGGAGTATTCGGAGGCAATGGCCATTAACGACAGACCGCTGATCCTGCTGTGCCCGGGAGGCGGCTATACAAGAACCTCCGACAGAGAGGCGGAGCCTATGGCACTGAAATTCCTGGCGATGGGATATCATGCGGCAGTGCTGCGCTATTCCTGCGCCCCTGCGGAATATCCTACTTCCTTAAAGGAACTGGCTTACAGCATCAAGTTCCTGCGGGAGCACGCGAAAGAGTGGCATATCGATCCCCACAAGATCGTAGTGGAAGGCTGTTCTGCGGGAGGACACCTGGCAGCCAGCCTTGGGGTGTTCTGGGATGAAGATTTTCTGGCAGAGAGCCAGGGACTTTCCGCGTCCGAGCAAGAGCTGCTGCGTCCGGACGGACTGCTGTTATGCTATCCGGTCATCACTTCCGGAGAGTTTGCCCACAGAGGATCTTTTGAGAATCTGTTAGGCAGCAGACAGGAGGAGCTGGGAGAGAAGCTGTCCCTGGAGAAACAGGTAACAAATAAAGTGCCGAAGACCTTCATCTGGCATACCTTTGCGGATCAGTCGGTACCGGTGGAAAATTCCCTGCTGTTTGTCAGCGCTCTCCGCAGAGCCGGAGTGCCCACGGAATTCCATATGTATGAAAAGGGAGCGCACGGGCTGGCACTGGCGAATAAGCTGACAGAGACTAACGATGGCAGAGCCGTACAGGAGGAATGCACCTCCTGGGTTGAACTGGCGCATACCTGGCTGGAGAGCCTTTTTGCAGGAGATGTGGAAGACGGACTGCACGCACAAGGCAGAGAATGGTAAGAATAGCAATAAGAGAAAATGAAAACGCAAGGAGCAGTCATGGAACAGGCAGATACGATCATTCAGATCCCTCACTTCTACGGAAGCCTGAAGGGAATGCAGAAGAAATTCGATAACTATGCAAGGCAGGATGCTTTCACAGGGTCCACCAGAGAGGAATGGGAAAGTTGGAAAGAGACTTCCAGAGAGACTTTGAAAGAGCTTCTGGGATGGAAATATATGGAGACCTGTGATCTGGACCCCCGCGTGGAAGAAGTCGTGGAGCTGGAGAACGGCATTCGTCGGGAAAAAGTGATCCTTCAGGTAGAGCCGGAAGTGTATATGCCTATGTATATACTGATCCCGCCGAAGCAGAGCGAAGAGAAGCAGAAATGTTTTCTTGCCCTTCCGGGGCATCAGGGAGCAGGTAAATTCAGCGTGGCAGGACGCAATGATATTCCCGCGGTAAAACGGATGATCGAATTCTACCATTATGATTACGGTATGCAGCTGGCGAAGCGTGGTTATGTGGCAATCTGTCCGGACTGCAGAGGCTTCGGAGAACGCAGGGATGAGGCATTGCAGAAAGGAACGGATGAGAAGTCCTTCCTGACCAGTACCTGTTTTCATCTGGCACATATGGCTGAGCCTTTGGGAGAGACCGTGGCAGGTATGTGTACCTGGGATGCTTCCCGGCTGATCGATTATGTCTACGAACGGGGCGAATGGGATACTGACGATTTAGGCGTCGTGGGATTTTCCGGCGGTGGTATGCAGACGCTGTGGATCTCTGCTTTGGATGATCGTGTGAAAAAATGTATCATCAGCGGATATCTCTATGGGTATCGTGACGCATTGTTATTGCTCAACGGTAATTGCAGCTGTAATTATGTTCCTCATCTGTGGGAACACTTTGATATGGGAGATATTGCATCGCTCATTGCGCCGAGACCGCTGGCGGTCCAGTCCTGCCGGGATGACCATCTGAACGGTCCCAGAGGACTGGTGAATGTAACGGAGCAGCTAGATATTGTGCGGAAGGCTTACAGCCTGTACGGAAAAGAGGAATACCCGATCCACGATGTCAGAGAGGGAGATCACTGCTGGCATGAAGAGGTATTGGATATCGCACTGCCAAGACTGTAAGACATTTATAACCCCTGTTAATAGTTACAAAATATGGAGGAACGTATGGAATATATCGTTCTGGATCTGGAATGGAATCAGAGTAACACCGGTAAAGAGGATGCTGTGGAGAAGCTGCCTTTTGAAATCATAGAGATCGGTGCCATCAAACTGAATAAAGAACGTGTCATGGTCAGCGAATTCAATGAACTGATCAAGCCACAGGTCTACCATGAGATGCACAAGATCACCAGCAAACTGATCCATATTCAGATGCAGGAGCTGGAGCGTGGGAGACCATTCCCGGAGGTCGGAGGAGATTTTGTGAGATGGTGCGGACAGGAGGAGTATCTGTTCTGTACCTGGGGCACGCTGGATCTGACGGAGTTACAGCGGAATATGGCATATTATGAGATGCCGCTTCTGGCACCGGGACCGCTGCCCTATCTGGATGTGCAGAAGCTGTTCGCCATTGCCTATGAGGAGCGCAAGATCCGCAGAAATCTGGAATATGCCATTGATTACCTGCATATTGAGAAGGATATTCCCTTCCACCGGGCGTTCAGTGATGCCTACTATACGGCAAAGATCCTGATCCGGATACTGGAGGAGCACCCGGAGGTAGTGGTGAACCTGTCCTACGATACCTTCTGTCCTCCGAAGGACCGTAGGGACGAGGTGAAAGCGCAGTTTGATACCTATGTAAAATATATTTCCAGGGAATTCAAGGACAAGACAGAAGCTTTCGCAGATAAGGAAGTCGTGTCCAGCAAATGTTATCTCTGCCATCGTAACCTTCGCAAGAAGATCAAATGGTTCAGCGCTAACGGCAGGCATTATTACTGCGTGGCTTATTGCGAGAAGCACGGCTATCTCAAGGGCAAGATCCGGGTACGCAAGGCATATGACGGCGGCGTATATATCGTCAAGACCACGAAGCTGATTCCTAAGGAAGAGGCAGAAGCTATTGCGGCCCGCAGAGATCACGCCAGAGAAGTGCGCAAGAGACACAAGCACAGCAAGGCGAGGGATGCCGGGGAATAGGGACAGAATATGCAAATTACATTTTAGAGGGAGGATGGCAACGGCTACGAGGCAAGATTTACGACCTGCGGAATCTGTACCCTTATGAAGGAACTGGGACTTACTGAGCTGATCCCTGCCATGTGCCAGTTTGACTACACCATGAGCGAGGCGGGCGGTGTCACCAATTTTGTCAGGGAATACACCCTGGCTTCCGGCGGATCTTATTGCGACTGCGGGTATAAGAAAAAGTTTAAGTAATTTGAAATAATCATTGTATTTTTACAACATATAGAATATACTAAAAATAACAGAACCCAACACGCCTCTCAACGATGCGGACCACGTTGGGTCTTTTAATTTTAAGGGGGAAAATATATGGGGGAACTAAAGCAACATCCATTACCGATGACAATAGACGAACAAATAGAAAACTTGAAATCACTTGGCTTAATTATTGAGAACGAGGAATATGCCAAGAAGATATTAAATGACATATCCTATTTCCGATTAATTAAGGCGTATAGTTTAGGATTTAAACCTAAAAATGGGAAATATGAAGAAGGCGTAACATTTGAGCAGATTGTAGAGTTATATCTGTTCAATGCTAATTTCAGACAAGTGACATTTGCTGAGATAGAAAAAATAGAAGTAAATGTCAGATGCAGAATTGCAAATTATTTTGCGGAAGTTTATGGAGTTCTTGGATATATGGAACCCCAAAATTTTGTGGACGAAGAATATCATCGGGCATTTATGGCTGATATCGAAGAGGAGGTTCGGAGAAACTCAAAGGCGCCGTTTGTGAGAAATTTCAAAACTAATTATGCAGGTGGAAATTTGCCTATATATGCATTGGTGGAGGTATTTAGTTTTGGCACTCTTTCAAAATTTTACAAAAACATGAAAAATGCTGACAAAAAGGCAGTTGCCAAGAGTTTTGGAATTGGATATACATATCTGGAAAGTTGGTTGGAGAGCATTTCTTATGTTCGCAATGTTTGTGCGCATTATGGGAGGTTGTATAATGCAAAACTTTCAAAGACACCTATTCTTTACAAAGAATATACACAAGCCGGTATAGGAAACAATAGAATGTTTGGTGTATTATTGTGTATGAAACAGATTTTAAAGAATGACAAGCATTGGAATCTTTATGTAGATCAAATAGAATTGCTAATAGATAAATATGAAAAAGTAGATGTGAAAACGATGGGTTTTCCGGATGACTGGAAGAAATTGTTGGAACAGAAATAGGTGTAATAGAAGAGTATACAATGGAAAACACAGTAGATACCGGGATTCTACTTCCGGGAGGTGTACTTATTTCTGAAAAGAGAATAGTATGATCTCAGACACAGGAGGTAAGCACATGGATCTCGTCAAGATAGGAAAATATATTGCAGGCAAAAGAAAAGACTTAGGTATGACGCAGAAGCAGCTCGCCGAAAAACTGGGTATGAGTGACAAATCCGTATCCAAGTGGGAGCGGGGAGTTTCCCATAGTTAAAGATACCACACCAAATATAACGAATCCACGCTTATATGATACTGCATGAAAAAAGGTACTTGATAAAAGCAATGAAGCGCAATATCAAGTACCTTTTTGATTTGTTTTTTACATGGTTATTAAGAGAATTACTCTTATTCCGAAGTCCTCAATCGTTCCACCACAGTTCCTTTGTTAAAGAAGTGGAGAACGATCAGCGGAATGACCGCAGCCAGCAACAGATAAAGCACGCCGATGACCAAAGCTGGAACCAATGTAATGTGCAGAGTAAAGAACCACATAGATGGCGAGTTCAAGACATTTTTCAGCACCGTCACAGCAAGCAGCAGCGCAACCACTCCACCAATGATGTCTGCACCAGCGGCATAGTAAACGCCTTCATAAACCATCAGCCTTTGAAGCTGGCGATTTGTCATACCGATACTCTGCATAGTCGCAAACTCATGGCGACGGGTAATAATATTGGTGATGATCATATTTGTAAAGTTAATCAATCCTGCCAATGCCATGATACAGCCAATCAGACTACCTACAACCCAAACCATACTTGCAACAGAATTTAATTGTTCTTTCAGTAATTTTGTTGAGGTATAGGTAACAGAGGGGTTCTTTTCAACATAACTGCTCAGAAAGTCCTCCATTTGCGGATGCAGAGAAGCATCCATATTAAATCCATAGTTCAACAGGGTCGGGGTCGTGTAAATCTGTTTGAATACGGTGTCTGGTAAATACACAAAAGGCGCATCGCCGCCAATATGCATCGTAGCCGTAGTTGTTGTCGGCGTTTCGTCCTCAGTCCCAACGGTGCAGGCTTTTGCCAGAATTGTGCAGGTTTTGACTAACTCACCATCCCTGTAAAAAGAAATGCTATCACCGATCTGCAACTGCTCTGACAGGGATGTTGTTTTCGGGCCACCACTCAGTCGGTCTAATCGGTTTCCGATAATGACATATTCTCCGGTTAGCATTTTCTGTTTCAGTACATTAGGATCTGTTTCACCATCATAAATCATCATGTCAGACCAAAAATGTTCGGAAGCGCCATAGACATTTCCAAAGAAAAGATTTTCTGCATCCGGGGCAGTATTCAGCGCATAATTCCCGAAAGACTTGCTAATCCCATTTTCATATTCAAAAGTATTTGTGCAAGTAAGTCCCTCAAAGCCGTAATCCACAAGCACGTTACCGTCATCTACGGTGTTACGGTAAAGATACCGTTCTTCTTCCAGACCGTTCTGCTCACGGATCATATCTACTACTTGCTGTGGAAGTGCATCTTCGTGATGTCTAAAGCCCTCCTGAACATTGACTGCAATCGAATTGTAGACGGTAAAATCTGTTTTTGTTGTGCGGGTAATCCACTTTTCTTCATCCATACTCTGTGTCACGATGATAATAGAGTTGAACAGAACGATACACAAAAGCATAGAAACAACAATGAATACACAACGGCGTCTGTTACGTCCTAAGTTAGAAAATGCCATGTGAGAGAGCTTTGCTCCACTGATTCGTGTAACCGTTTTCTTTTTATAATCATCCTGCTCCGTATAACGAATTGCCTCCATGGGAGATACTTTTGATGCCTTTTTGGCCGGTTTGCGGGTACTGATAAACACTGTCAAAATCGTAAACAATGCGGCTATAACAAATAGCATAGGAGATGCCGATGCCTGCAAACTTGCCGTAGAATACTCATAACTGAAAATTCGCATTACTACCGGAAGCAACGCCCTGCCTGCAAAGAACCCGGCAATTAAACCGATCGGCAGACCGATTAGGGTCAGCCATACCGCCTGCCGATTGACGATGCTTTTAATTTGCCGTGTAGAAGTACCAATCATCCTCAATAAGCCATATTGCCGAACATCCTGCATAACGGAAATATCAAAAATATTATAAATCAGCAGATAGCCACACAATACAAACATCAAAACAAATACTACGGCAAATAAGATGGACTCCGAAGAAATCATGGCTTTTCCCATCTGGTTTTCAACAGAGAGGATAAAGTTATCGGCAGACATATCCTCTGGATTGCCGCCGATGGAGTAGACAAAGCTATCCATCTGCTCCTGAATGTTCGTCTTGTCTTTCAGCACAACTTCAGAAAAAGTAACCCCTGAGATTTCTCCATCCACTGCGTGGGTATTTTTCACCACATCCGGATTATCTTTTACAAACTGCTCTGAGAGAATCGCCACGCTGACCGTATCGTTGCTTGCTTCCCACCAACCGGAAAGCACCATATCATAATGATAGGTTTTTCCCCGCAGTTCAAATTCCAGAGGAACTTCTGCTCCGATCTCCGGTTCCACACCAAGGGCCTTCAAAGCCAGTTCGGTAGTAGCAATTTCATTCGCCTTTTCCGGCGCTGAACCATGCGTTGGCACGCAGAATGTAAGTTCCTGCTGTATGCTGTCAGCATAGTTTAATTCAACAGAATGACCCACGGCGTTGCTTGCATATCCAATCGTCCGCCGATGACCTGCCTGCTCCACAAAATCACTGTTTTTCAGTTGCTCAAATTGCTCCTCTGTCATATAGCCGAAGGTTCCATCTCCCTTGCTGCCTTTCTGCATCTGCATAGAGAGCTGCATGGAGGATACCATGTTAAATGCCAGTGAAGTGATGGATGTAAACAAAAATGCTGTCAGAACGATCGCAAGAATCGCCGCCAGATTACGAACCTTATTCTTCTTGAAATATTGTTTAGACAGCCGCTTGATGGTTTTTGTATTATTATTGCCAAATAGAATGTCATTCATAGTCCCGCCCCCTTTACTGCACGATCTTGCCATCCTCAATCCGAATGATACGGTCGGCAAGCTGGGCAATCTCATTATTATGAGTAATCATCACGAGGGTTTGGTGGAATTTCTGACTTGTGGTTTTCAAAAGCCCCAGCACATCAGCGCTGGTCTTGCTGTCCAGGTTGCCGGTGGGTTCATCAGCCAAAACAATAGCGGGTTTTGACACCAAGGCGCGGGCAATGGCTACGCGCTGCTGCTGACCGCCGGAGAGGTTATTGGGCATATTGTTCAGCTTATCCTCCAGCCCCAGCATCTGAACGACTTCTTTCATAAACTTCTTGTCTACCTTGTTTCCGTCCAGCTCCACAGGCAGCACAATGTTTTCAAAGACATTCAGCACCGGTACCAGATTGTAATTCTGGAAGATAAAGCCGATCTTTCTTCTGCGGAAAACGGTCAGTTCCTCGTCTTTGAGTTTGGACAGCTCCTTGCCATCCACGACCACCTGGCCGGAGGTGGGCACATCCAATCCGCCGATCATGTTCAGCAGCGTACTTTTGCCGGAGCCGTTCAGGCCGATCAAGCCGTAAAAATCCCCCGGCATAATGTCAAAGCTAACATCCGAAAGGGCGAAGAATTCATCAAATCGCACACCGCCGTGCAAAAGGGCCACAAAATATTCTTTCAGGCTTTCGTGCTTTTCTTTTGCCAGGTTAAAACGCATCGAAACATGGTCGATGGAAATAATGGGCTGTTGCTTTTGTTCGCTCATCTTGCAGCCCCCTTACATATACAGGACAAATTTGTCCTGGTTCTTTTTGAATACATACACACCGATCCCCAGACTGAGCGCAGAACACAGGAAAGGAATCAGCACCATGTTCAGGGTCAGGCCGGTGCCCCACATCACGCAGGAACGCACCGCCGTGATGTACCAGTAGATGGGGTTCAGGTTGATGACAGCCTGCATCCAGGATGCCATCTGACTGGGGTCATAGAAAATGGCACTGCCGTATACCAGCAGTGTGCAGAAGACCTCCCAGATGTGCATGATATCGCGCACAAAGACATACATCGTGGACAGGATCAGCCCAACGCCCAGGCTGAAAACGAACAGCATAACAATGGGATACACCGCCAGCAGCACCGTGCGCAGCGAAATATGGGACCAGGTAACCAGCGCCACAAAGAAGAGCGCCACCAGGCTGAAAAAGAAGTTGACCAGCGCAAAGCAGCATTTTTCCAGTGGAAAAATGTACTTGGGGATATAGACCTTGCGCAGCAGCGGGCCGTTTTTCAGCACGCTTTCCATCGCCATGCTGGTGGATTCGCGGAAGAAGTTGAACATCAACTGGCCAATGATCAAAAACAGCGGGAAATCCTCAATGCCATCCCCGCGCTGGTTGAACAGCGCGCCGAACACAGCCCACATGACAAGGCAGGTCAGCAGCGGGTTGAGCACGCTCCAGGCAACGCCCAGCACGCTGCGGCGGTACTTGAGCTTAAAATCCCGCGTAATGAGGTTTTGCAGCAGGTAGCGGTATTTCCAGAAACTTGCAAACGAGTTTTTTAAATTCTGCACATCGGTTCCCCTGAATCAGTATTTTTCAAAGTATTCAAACTTCTGCTCGGCAAAGGGCGTGTGCTCTTTGTCCTTGGCGCTGGTCTTATGCTCGCAGCCGCAGTCCGGCCACTGAACGTTGACGGTCGGGTCATCATAGGGGATGCCGCCCTCTGCGGTCGGATCATATACGTCGGTACACTTATAGCAGAATTCCGCCACATCAGACAGCACCAGAAAGCCATGGGCAAAGCCTTCCGGGATATAGAACATCTTTTTGTTCTCGGCGGAAAGGGTCACACCCACCCACTTGCCAAAGGTTTTGCTGTTGGGGCGGCAGTCCACGGCAACGTCGTACACTTCGCCCATGGTCACACGCACCAGCTTGCCCTGGGTATGGTTCTTCTGGAAATGCAGGCCGCGCAGCACGCCCTTGGTGGAGCGGCTCTGGTTATCCTGTACGAAGGGCTTGTCAAT
>OHFQ01000309.1_pt1 | contig 26211 bp, 18 predicted proteins | sample 1567581 | NCBI WGS metagenome assembly OHFQ01 (sample SAMEA3879559, study PRJEB24766) | human gut metagenome | biome: human-associated habitat; feature: feces | place: USA | collected 1985/1987 | reverse complement strand
TTGGCGACTGCCGCGATAACTTGAGAAACTCGCGAAGCGTGTTTCTCATAGTTTTATGTAGAGGTATATATTTGCCTATTGTATATTTTCCATGTGAGGGATATACTGTAAAGAGCGTGCAATTTAACGCGTTAAAGCTTTTAATTGAAAAAGAGATAAGAGCAATTATTAAGAGAGGTTAGGAGTTACGGTTATGCCAATCACAGATTACTTAGAGAGAAATGCCAGAGAATACGGAAATGATGTCGCTTTGGTAGAAATAAATCCTGATGTGCAGGAGACGAGAAGAGTTACATGGAGAGAGTATGAACTCATAGAGTCGAATCCTACATGTCAGTACAGAAGAGAGATCACATGGAGCGTGTTCAACGAGAAGGCAAACAGATTTGCCAATCTTCTGGTATCACGTGGAATCCAGAAGGGAGATAAGGTAGGTATCCTCATGATGAACTGCCTTGAGTGGCTTCCAATATATTTCGGAGTGTTGAAGACGGGAGCCGTAGTTGTTCCGTTCAACTTCAGATACGATGCGGAGGAGATCAAATACTGTGTAGAGCTTGCGGATGTCGACGTACTTGTATTTGGTCCTGAGTTCATCGGACGTATAGAGGCTGTCGTTGACGAGATAGCTGAGAAGAGAATCCTCTTCTATGTGGGCGGCAACTGCCCTACATTTGCGGAGGATTATGACAAGCTGACATCCAACTGTTCAAGTGTATTCGAGAAGAGAGACATCAAGGACAGCGATGATGCGGCTATATATTTCTCATCTGGAACAACAGGATTTCCAAAGGCTATCCTTCACAACCATGAGAGCCTGATGCATGCGGCAAAGGTTGAGAATGTACATCACGGACAGACAAAGGATGATGTATTCCTGTGTATTCCACCGCTGTACCACACGGGTGCCAAGATGCACTGGTTTGGAAGTCTGATAGTGGGCGGCAAGGCAGTTCTGCTCAAGGGAGTAAGCGCAAAGACTATACTTCAGACTGTAAGTGATGAGAAGTGTACTATAGTATGGCTTCTTGTACCATGGGCTCAGGATATACTGCTCGCCATAGAGAACGGCGATGTACATCTGGAGGATTACGAGCTGTCACAGTGGAGACTGATGCACATCGGAGCACAGCCAGTGCCACAGAGCCTTATAAAAAAATGGAAAGAGATATTCCCTAACCATCAGTACGATACGAACTATGGACTTTCAGAGTCCATCGGACCGGGCGCTGTACATTTGGGAGTAGAGAACATACATAAGGTCGGAGCTATAGGCGTGCCGGGTTATGGCTGGCAGGCAAAGATCGTGAATGAGGACGGAACAGAGGTTGAGCAGGGCGCAGTCGGCGAGCTTATCCTCAAGGGACCTGGTGTCATGACCTGCTACTACAAGAATCCAAAGGCGACTGAGGAGTGCCTGAAGGATGGCTGGCTGTACACAGGAGATATGGCTATGCAGGACGAAGATGGATTTATTTATCTTGTAGATAGAAAGAAAGATGTTATAATCAGTGGTGGAGAGAATATCTACCCTGTACAGATAGAGAACTTCCTCAGCAAATACGAGAAGATCAAGGACGTTGCAGTCATCGGTATCGCGGATGCCCGTCTCGGAGAGATCACAGCGGCCATCATAGAGGTAAAGGATGGCATGACCTGCACAGAGGAAGAGATCAACGAGTTCTGTAAAGAACTTCCAAGATACAAGAGGCCAAGGAAGATCATATTTGAGCACGTTCCGAGAAATGCTACAGGTAAGATAGAAAAACCGCTTCTCCGTAGGATGCACAAGAGTGAGAACCTTGTCGCAGCGGAGAACAACGCATAGTATGCAGGAAAGGACAGAAAGGACAAAAAAGATGAAGACACCATTTATTACAAAGGCAAAGGCAGAAGAGATCATCAAGGAGATCCCTACACCATTTCACATTTACGATGAAAAAGGAATCAGAGAGAATGCGCGAAAGCTTTACAAGGCGTTTTCATGGAATAAAGGATTTAAGGAGTATTTCGCTGTAAAGGCTACTCCAAACCCAACGATACTCAAGATCCTCAAGGAAGAGGGCTGCGGAACTGACTGTTCATCACTGACAGAGCTTATGATGTCAGACAAGATGGGATTTAAGGGCGATGAGATCATGTTTTCGTCCAATGACACCCCTGCCGAAGAATTCGTGCTTGCTAAGAAACTGAACGCAACCATCAATCTTGACGATTTCACACACATTGATTTCCTGGAGAAGTCAGCAGGAATTCCAGAGAAGATCTGCTGCAGATTCAATCCGGGCGGAAAGTTCTCTATATCAACAACCATCATGGATAACCCTGGTGATGCAAAGTATGGTATGACAAAGGATCAGATCATCGAGGCATACAAGATCCTCAAGGCAAAGGGCGTGAAGAGATTTGGAATGCATGCCTTCCTTGCCAGCAATACGGTGACAAATGAATACTATCCAACACTTGCCAAGATTCTGTTCGAGACAGCAGTTGAGATCAAGGAGAAGACAGGCGTCAAGCTTGACTTCATCAACCTGTCAGGCGGAGTTGGAATCCCATATACACCGGACAAAGAGCCAAATGACATCATGGTCATCGGCGAGGGCGTCAGAAAGGTATATGAGGAAGTGCTTGTACCAGCAGGCATGGGTGATGTAGCTATATTTACAGAGCTCGGACGTTTCATGCTGGCACCTTACGGACATCTTGTTACAACAGCCATCCATGAGAAGCACACACACAAGGAGTACATCGGAGTGGACGCATGTGCAGTCAACCTCATGAGACCTGCTATGTATGGTGCATATCACCACATCACAGTTCTCGGCAAAGAGAATGAGCCATGTGATCACAAGTATGATGTGACAGGTTCACTGTGTGAGAACAATGACAAGTTCGCTATAGACAGAATGCTTCCAAAGATCGACATGGGAGATATCCTTGTCATCCACGATACAGGAGCTCATGGATTTGCCATGGGATACAATTACAATGGCAAGCTTAAGTCAGCAGAGGTCCTGCTCAGACCAGACGGATCATTCAAGCTTATCCGCCGTGCAGAGACACCGGAGGATTACTTCGCAACCATCAAGGATTTTTGGGATGTAGAGCTGTAAGATAGAATAAAAAGCAGAAACAGCGCAATATAGAACAAAAGTATAAAAGCCAGACATGGACGGGATATAAGTCATTTGTATTTATGACGTGGATCGTCCGTGTCTGGCTTTTATATTGTTATACGCGCACATCAAAATGTATATACGTCACGCCGTCTATCTGCTGATTATCGAGACAAATCTGCCCATTGTACTGGGCAACAAGCTTTTTCAGGTTTGCCAGCCCGTAGCCGTGCAGCTTTCTGTTGGATTGCTTGCTGGTATATCCTGCATCAAACATCTGCTGCCTGAGCTCGTGCGTGAGCTGCTGTCCCTTGTTGAGAGTCTCAATCTCAATCTTTCCATCACTGCTTCCGAGAGTCAGACGGACCGTGTCGGTTCTCTGTGAGGCTTCGAGTGCGTTATCTATAAGGATTCCTGCAACACGGATGATATCGTATTCAGGCATGGCACTCACAAGGTCATGATTTTTTATTGTTATATCAAGCATTATGCCGAGCCTGTCCGCAATGATCATCTTACTGTGTATAAAACCCGCAACGATAGGCATGTTGATCTTCAGAAGCTCGGTATCTCTGTAGTCTGAGACGATATTTGCCGAGTAGTCTGCCAGGGCGCTGACCAGAGAGTCATAATCTTTATAGGCATAAGGAAGCATATTGATGGCGGCGAGATGATTGTTGAAATCGTGCTGTCTGCCAAGTATATCCTGTATAAGATCCGTCATCATAGGCTGGTATGTTTCGTAGCTGGCAAGGTCGTGCTGCTGCCTGCTTATCGTTCGCTGCTGATGGAGCAGTACAATATCGGTTATGACAATTATTACCACAAATGAAGCTATGTAAGGAATATATGATGAGATATCAGTTGAACTGTATTTGTACAGGCCGGTCTCAATGATGTATATGGCGAACAGATGCAGCAGAAGGAATCTGGTCAATGCACTTCCCTTTATAATATAGCTGAAGCATCTGTGAAGCGGCACAAAATGACAGATGACAGGCGCGATGAGGAAAAGTAATATTGAACTTCCCAGGGCGATTATATTCTCATTCTGTATACCAATCTTGGAGAACGCCATGAAGAAGAAATCCTCGCAGAAAGCATTGTACAGGTAGGAGATAATATATGCTACCAACGTATAAAATGGTGAGGCCTTGGTCATATACAGCATTGCCAGATAGGATAACAGGCATAAAGCTACCCAGCCAAATGCGTTGGGGAAAATGTAGCCGATAAGATTGCCACAGATAAAATACATGGATAAGCCTGCGATGGGATGCCTCAGATTCCGAAACCTGAGTCCCAGTAAAAGCTGAAAACATAATGATGTCAACGACTGCTTCCAGAGCAAAGCACGCCAGATCTATAGCTGGATGTAACATGGGAAACTCCTTCGAATAAAAATTATGAATCCCCTCTGCAGAGTATTGTACCGCAAATGGAAGAAAAAATCTACATGTGATACGGTAGCACTGTTATGAACATATAGAAGAAAAAAGACTGACTGTGCTCATTTGGGAGTATAGTCAGTCTTTAAATTTGTGTAATATAAAATTATTGTTATTTTCAAATTCCAGTATATGGTTTATAATAATTTCGATTAAGCCTTTTCTGGTTCAGGGTAGTCTACACCGAAGGTGTCGACTGTTACAGTCTTCATCTTCTGTTCAACCCTAGGCTTGTCGTTGTAGTCAGTTGGTACATTTGCAATCTTGTCTACAATGTCAAGTCCCTCGATAACCTTGCCAAAGGCTGCATAGGCACCGTCCAGATGTGGAGCTGCCTTGTGCATGATAAAGAACTGTGAACCTGCTGAGTCAGGCATCATTGAACGAGCCATAGAGAGGACACCTGGCGTGTGTGCCAGATCATTCTTGAAACCGTTCTGTGCGAATTCTCCTTTGATGGAATATCCAGGACCGCCGATGCCGATTCCCTGAGGATCTCCACCCTGTATCATGAAGCCTTTTATGACACGATGGAAGATAACTTCGTCATAGAAGCCCTTCTTTACGAGAGAGATGAAGTTGTTTACAGTATTAGGTGCAATGTCAGGATAAAGCTCAGCTTTCATGACATCACCATTTTCCATAGTAATAGTAACTATAGGATTTGCCAATTATATCATTCCTTTCTTCATTGAGATATGGTTATGATAACATCACTTATATAAACAGGCAAATGAAAAAAACAAGAAGGAGAGAAAAATGGATTGGAGAAATATTGTAAGACCGATAATAATCATTGCCATTGCAGTGTGTGTGGTGGTGGTTGGCGTTCATAAGATCAAGGACACGTACACCGGTTTTATGAGAGAATACGAAGGTACAGAAGGCGGGGAGGTCGGAGAGAATATAGAGATCACGATCCCTGAGGATACTACGGTCAAGGAGGCAGCTGGAATGTTGAAGGAGGCAGGCCTTATAAAGTACAAGCTTGCGTTTCAGCTCAGAATGACAGGTTCCCAGTATAGTGGAAGCCTGCAGCCAGGAACATATACGCTTAATTCAAGTATGTCGACATTGGATATGATAAAAACTCTTTGTTATGTAGAGTCTACCAGAGAGGTGTTGTATACAATCACTGTACCGGAGGGATTTACGGTTGAACAGATAGCTGATAGATGTGAGGAAAAGGGTTTTTGTACTGCGGATGAGTTCCTTACTGAGTGCAGATCAGGAGACTTTGAATACCCATTTGAAATACCATCGACAGAAGTTAAATACGCTCTTCAGGGATTTCTGTTTCCTGCTACATACGATATATACGAGAATATGACAGCCAAGGATCTCATACAGGATATGATAGATAAGTTTAACAGTATATATACAGATGAGTACAAGAAGAAAGCCGAGGATATGGGCTTTACAGACTTTGAAGTTCTCACAATGGCATCAATCGTTGAAAAAGAGTGCAAACTTGATTCAGACAGACCGAAGGTTGCTGGAGTATTCCTCAACCGACTTAATCAGGATATGCCGCTTCAGGTGGATCCGTCAGTACTCTATGTTGTTACTGATGGACAGTACGATAAGGCTGAACTGTCGTATGATGATCTTGAGGTTGACTCACCATATAATACTTATAAGTATACGGGACTTCCGGTAGGCCCAATATGTAATCCTGGACAGACTTCAATAGAAGGGGTTCTTAACGCGGAACATCACAATTATCTCTACTATCTGACTTCAGATGAGAGTGAGGGCGCATGTATATTCAATGAAACTTATGAGGGACATCTTGCTGATATAGAGAAGGCGGACGCTGCAAAGGCTGAGAAAGAGAGTGAGGGTGATGGAGAGTAGTTTCCAAAGAGTGTAGAAGCAAGAAAATATACAATAAAATATAGTCGTTATTTTTCCAAAAGGGTATAAACTGCTTGCGATATATAAGTTTATTATATATAATAAAAGAGTATGTACCCTTTTGGGTTTTTATGCATCGAGTTATGCGCTTTTGGAGGTGCGATAGGAGGAATATTTGATGAGAAAAGTAAGTTTCAAAGTAAGAAATATCGGCTCTGAGAAATATTTGTCATATATTCTTAATGATGATTGTGAGTTTGATGAAGAATTGCTGGATTATCTGGAGGAGAACAAGATTCCAGAACTCATAGATATCATTTATGAAGAGGATGATGAGAATGATTATCTTACATATAATGTTACAGGCAGGACAACGGTAGACGCACTCCTTTCTAATACAGTAAATGCCGAGAAGATATTGGGGATAGTCAGAGGGGTAGCTTCAGGAATAGTCAATCTTCGTGATCTTGGAATCCCTGCTTCTTATGTCATATTACATAAAGGATTTACGTATGTTAATCCTGTTACATATGATGTCGGAATGCTTTGTGTTCCAGTTGAAGCCGATGCAAATATAAATGCAGAATTTAGAACATTTGTAAAGGATATACTTACAAGCGTAAAGTATGACGATAGTGAAGACTGCAACTATGTTGCAAGACTGCTGAATCTTTTAAATACAGATAAGTTTACCGTGAGAAATTTTTATTCACAGCTTACAGAACTTATGGAATCTGCAGGTATGCAGGTTGAAGAAAAGTTTTTAGATATAGATGGTGATATATCTGTATCACAGTCTACAGTCGACACATCGCCTGATACAAGCATGGATGATCTGCCAGAGTACAAGGATGTGTCATTTGGTGAGGATGATGGCTCAGAGGAAGAGGATGACACAGTAGCAGATGTTGACAGTCTGTTTAAGGATCTGACCTTTGATGATTCAGAGAAGCAGGAAGAGGGGAAGTCGGTATCAGATGGCATAGATATGTCAGTATTTGACGACAGTGTATTTGATGATCTTGAGACGGAGAACGTTGATGACGATTCAGATTACACAGAGGCACTTACATCTGATGTGGAGGTGCCGGAGCCACAGGAGCCGAAAACACAGTCTAGTCTGACAGAGGTTGCTCAGACCACAGATGGAGTCATGGAAGTTGAACTTGAGCGGCAGGAGGAACAGATACCTGTTCTGATATCCACGGATGAGGTCATGGACAATCCACCAGTGGTCAAGAATATTAAGATAAACAGAGCTAAGATAATTCAGAAGGCGGTTGTCGATGCGGAGGAAAGCAGAATAGACAATCCTACTGAGCAGATAACAGCTCCTCAGTATATGAATGGTGAGGCGGTTGAACCTGAGACTAATATGGATCCTGTCACATCAAAGGTGGAGACCGAGGAGAAGAAGGGAACTGGTAGCACAGTTGAGCTTACGGGCGGAATGAATGTCGTAAAGGATAGCGACTCAGAGGTTGCTGCAGCAGTTTCAAAGGGAGTTCCTAAGGCTATGCCTTATATAGTCAGAGTCAACACTGGCGAGAGGGTTATGATCAATAAGGCCGTATTCAAGATAGGCAAGGCTGGTCGTGGAGTTGATTATCATGTTGGCGGTAACGGTGCGATAAGCAAGGTTCACATTATAATCTACCAGAGAGAGGATGGATGTTACCTGAAGGATAACAAGACGACCAATGGTACATATCTGAACGGACAGAGACTTGATGATAATGGTGAGATGAAGCTTTCAAATGATGCCATGATAAGTATCGGCGGTGAGGATTTCATTTTCAAATTAAGTTAATATACACAGCCCACAGAGGTGGGAAAAGAGCAGGTAGTAATACCTGCTTTTGGTGTTTACTAAAGGGGGTAAAAATAGAATGAATAGAGAGAAGATAACTGTAGTACCTATGGGGGATACATATAAAGTAAATTATTGCCTGGACGTTGACGATGTCGTCGATGCCAAGGTTTACGATATGAGCAGGAGCGGACAGTTTCCACAGATGATACTTTGTAATATGCAGGAAAATGGTGGGGTGAGAGTGTTTGAGTATGATATAGATCATATGAAGCCTTTGCCAGAGATCCTCAGGTCTGCTGTCGGCAAGAAAGAGATGCTTACAGTGATTTACAATGTGTTAGATGGGCTTGAGTCGTTTGGAAAGGGAATGGTTTCTCTGAGTTTTGTGGCAAAGGATATTCAGCATATTTTCGTTTCACCAGAGACTTATGATGTGGGATTTATCGTTGCTCCAGTGAATAAAGAAGCCACGGATATGAATGAGGTTAGAAACCTCATAAAGACGATAATCGTTGACGCCACATATTCGGAGAATGACGGTGATAATTATGTTGCCAGACTTATAAACCTGACTAATGTGCCGGGAACATTTTCAAGTTCCGACATGAAAAATAAAGTGATCGATCTTTTTGTGGAGATGGGCGCTAGTGTCCCTGTTGCCGGAAGAAAAAAGGTAGCAGATGATGCGTTTGCAACCAGCGGGAACAGCCATATACTCCGTTCTGATGTACCGTCTCCAAAGGTAAGCCGTCTTGGGGTTATGAGAAATAATGCCAGAATGAACGGAGGTATGCCACCGATGGGATCAAACGGAATGCCAGTGAACGGAGGTATGCCACCGATGGGACCGAACGGAATGCCGGTGAACGGAGGAGTGCCACCGATGGGATCAAACGGAATGCCGATGAATGGAGGTATGCCGCCGATGGGACCAAACGGAATGCCGATGAACGAAAATGTACCACCAATGAGCAATCCGCTTGGTGGAGCACCAGTGCCACCGATGGGCAATCCGTTTGAGACGATGCCAGAGGTTAAAGATGCTGAGAAAGAGGATGTAGAAGAGAATAAAGGCGCCGAAGAGAATAAAGGCGCTGAAGAGGATAGGGAGATACAGGATCAGCCAAAGATGGAGAAACCATTTGGCGAAGCCCCAATACCGTCGATGCCAGAGATGGGCAATCCATTTGGTGGAGTACCAGTGCCGCCAACGGGCAATCTATCTGGCGGAGTACCGGTATCACCGATGGAAAATCCGATTGAGCAGGCGCCAGAGAACAGGGTAGCTGAAGATAAAGAGAATGAGAACACAGAGGAGACATCGGAGCAGCCGGTTACAGATAATCTGATTGGTGGAGCACCGGTACCGCCGATGCCAGAGATGGGCAATCCATTTAGCGGAGCACCGATGCCAGAGATGGGCAATCCATTTGGCGGAGCGCCGATGCCACCGATGCCTGAGATGAATAATCAGTTTGGCGGAACACCGGTATCATCGGCAGTATCAACGGGAATGCCGTTTGAGGAAGGCCCTGCTCCATATTTCATCAGAATGAGGACCGGTGAGAGAATAAATATTGATAAGGCAGAATTCAAGATTGGACGTAAGGCTTCCGAAGTAGATTATGCGATCTCTGACAACACAGATATAAGTAGAGTACATTGTGTGATAGTCAAAGACAGAGGAGTATGTTTTATTAGTGACAACAACTCAACGAACGGAACATATATAAACGGACAAAGATTAAATGAAGGGGAAAAGAGATTCCTTACAAATGGTGTAGTTGTTTTATTGGGCAATGAAGAATTTGTATATCATATAAGATAGTCTTGTCACCAATAATTAGAATGTATATTTGGAAGGAGAACTGTGATGAGATTTAGTGCAGTATACAATACAGATGTGGGAATCAAGAAAAAGACCAATCAGGATTCGCTTGCAATAAAGATTGCAGAGACACCGGACGGACAGGTCTTGTTCTCACTCGTATGTGACGGTATGGGAGGACTGGCAAAAGGGGAGGTCGCCAGCAAAGAAGTTATATGTGCGTTTTGCGATTGGTTTGACCAGCAGTTCGCCGAGATGGTAAAAAATGAGAGCTTCAGTGAGGGAGCATTGAAATATCAGTGGCTTCACCTTGCCGTGGACATGAATGAGAAGATAAAGGCATATGGTGAACAGAATGGAATAATGCTTGGAACAACAATATCGGCAATCCTGATGTACAGAGGCAGATATTACATAGTACATGTGGGAGACAGCCGTATATATCAGATGAGCTCGGCCGTGCAGCAGCTCACAGCTGACCAGACTCTGGTTGCAAGGGAGATAGCAGCTGGTAGGCTTACACCGGAGCAGGCAGAGACGGATAGCCGAAGAAGCGTTCTTCTCCAGTGCATAGGTGCATCGCCGGTTGTTGAGCCGGACTTTGTGGCTGGAGATATCCAGGCGGGTGCAACATACATGATCTGTTCAGACGGATTCAGACATAAGATCTCAAACGATGAGATGATGAGTAAGATCGGACCGGCAGCATGTGGAACAGAGGCAGAGATGGAGGACGGATGTAAGTTCCTCACAGAGCTGGTCAAGTACAGAAAAGAAACAGACAATATCACAGTGGTTCTTATTAAAACGGAATAATGGGGAGATAAGATGACAGAATTAGGAACAGTATTAGATGGGAAATACGAAATACTAAAAAAAGTCGGACAGGGCGGAATGTCGATAGTCTATCTCGCTATGGATAACCGACTTAATAAGCAGTGGGCAGTCAAGGAGATTAAAAATGACGGCTCCAAAAGTACGGCAACTCTCTTGAAAAGTCTGGAGAGGGAGGCCAACATACTCAAAGATGTCGACCATCCGGTTCTTCCGCGTATCGTCGATATTATAAACGAAAACGGTACGATATATGTAGTGATGGATTTTGTCGAGGGAAAACCTCTCAGCGATGTGCTCAAGGCTGAGGGAGCGCAGGATCAGAACAAGGTCATAGAGTGGGGCAGAGCCCTAGCGAGTGCACTGGATTATCTTCATTCCATGAATCCACCTATAATATACAGGGATATGAAACCGTCAAATGTAATGCTTAAACCTGATGGTTCGGTAAAGCTTATAGACTTTGGAACGGCAAAGGAATATATCGTTGAGAACAATGCTGATACCACAGCTCTTGGAACCAGAGGATATGCAGCACCTGAGCAGTTCGGAGATTCCCAGGGACGAGGTATATACAATACGGATGCAAGAACCGATATATATAATCTGGGTGCTACGCTGTATCATTTGGTAACGGGTAAGAATCCATGTGAGCCTCCATATGAGATAAAACCTATCAGACAGTGGAATCCAACGCTCTCGTCAGGATTTGAGCAGATAATAATAAAATGCTGTCAGCCTAGCCCGGAGGACAGATATCAGTCGTGTTCAGAGCTTTTGTATGCGCTGGATCATTACAATGAGCTTGACAACGAATTCAAGGCAAAGGCAAAGAGAAAAGTTGCAGTATTTGCAACGATGGCGGGACTTTCTATATTGTCCGGATGTTGTGCGATATTTGGCGGAGTCAAGAAGGGACAGCTGAAGGAGCAGGATTATAACAACAAGATAGCGGAAGCAGAGGACGCGGTCGATTCGAGCGACTACAACAAGGCATTTGAATGTTATAAAGCGGCTGTGGACATTGATCCTACGGCATCAGAGGCGTATATAGGATATATGGACACATATGCCTACTATTACACGGATGAGGATGCGGCTACAGGAACGGGTACAGAGACACCGGCGGAAAAGGGAATCAAGTTTGCCTTGAGGAACATTGACAAGGTAAAGGATGATGTCAAATATGAGATAGCCCTTCTGTATTTTAATGAGGTACCGGATTATAGTGCTGCGAGAAAGTACTTTAATATGGTAGGAGATACGGAAAACTTTGCAAATGATGTAAAACAGGCAAAATACTATGAGGCTATATGCGATAACAAGATAAACAAGACAGCCGATTTCAATGACAGTAAGCAGGAAGTATTTGACTTTCAGCAGTACAACAGCGACAACATAGACGATACAAATACATACAAATATGTCAATTACCTTAATATAGCAACTATATATGTAGATAAGCTTTCAAGCGATGAGGAGCTTGCGAACAGAACGATAGAACTGTTGCAGGAGGCGAGCGACAAGCTGAACGACAACGCAACTGTCCTCTCAAAGGAGTTCCCAGAGGAGAGAGGAGTTAACTATTACAGCGGTCAGTACTCAGCGATCCTGTGTTCAGTCTACACATATCTTGCAGAGAAGGAGAGCGATCCTGTTGAACAGGTAGCTTATTACAGAGAGGCTATAAACAGCATTGATTCATATCTGTCAGGATTAGATATGAACGGAGATGCTGTCACCGAGAAGACAAAGAATGTGTACGCAGAGTATTCCAGAAAAAAAGCTGAGATATATGTGAGCATGGGCGACATCAGTGGTGACGACAAAAACTATGAACTTGCAGAGAATGTATACCTTTCGGCGGAGCAGATGCTGGGTGTTGATGATTATTCGGCAGATCTCTACACGAGTCATCTTACATATCTGTATAACAGATACACGGATCTGTATGGAAGCTCTCCTGATACATGGGATAAGAGCGCAAGGAATACAGTTATTTCGGTATACAATAGTGGCAGCAGGATAAGCATGCTGGCGGATGGAAAGAAGCCACAGTGGAACACGTTGATACACAAACCGGTTATAGAGGCTATAGTTTCAGGAACCGGAAGTAAGACAGGCAAGTAGAGGGGGAAAAGATATGGCAACAATTTACAACATAATGCTATATGGCGGCCTTGCACTTGCAGTCATATTTGCCGTTACGGCAATCGTATTATTCTTTACACTGAAGATACCGAAAGCGATCGGAGATGTGACAGGCTCAACTGCCAGAAAGAAGATCGAGGAGATCAGGGAGAAAGGCTATGAAAGTGTACAGGGGGTTGGAATTTCCAAGAAGGAAGCGATAAAGAACCATACAACGAAGATTTCTGTGCGAGATGTCCAGTCATCTGAATCGAGTAAGAGAGCTGAAAAGGGAAGAGCAAATTACGAGAAGGCGGTTGCAGATATAAAGAATAAAAAGAAAAACGAAGATTATCTGAAGTCTATACATGAGGAGGCTACAGATATTCTCCATGAGGATATGCAGGAGCTGGCAAGGAACATGTACTCCGATGAGGAGGCAACGGATGTACTAATGGAGAATGAGGACAGCGAAGAGGCAACGGATGTGCTCAGAGCAGAAGACGACGGCGAAGAGGAAACAGATGTGCTCAGAGCCGATGACGACGAGGCAGCAACGGACGTACTCAGAGCCGATGACGACGAGGCAGCAACTGATGTGCTCAGAGCCGAGGACGATGATGCAACCGATGTTCTTAGAAATGATGATACTGAGGCGACCAGCGTGCTGACCGGACAGTCAGATTTTACGGGAAGACTCAGTCAGGGAGAAAATAGTATGCTTAAGATGGTCAAGAACGTTGTGATCGTTCATACAGATGAGAGTATATAGGAGGGAGAAGGTATGAAAAAGATATTACATAATAAGTCATTGCTTCATCGACTTATAGCACTTGTAATGTCAGTGGTTATGGTCCTGACCCTGGTGGCGATAGATTCCAAAGTGCATCTATTTGCGGAAGAAGAGATAAAGACCGTAGATATCACTGATCTGCTCAAGGGCGATGAGACGGATATGCTTTTTGGATCCAAGGAGATCACGAAGTATAAATTTGCGAGCAAGCCGGTTGATGATGTGGATCTGAGCAAGATCGTGTATAAGTCATATACTGGTGATGATCCGGAGGAAAAACTTCCGACATCAACAGATGTTACAAAGTACAACAGCATTGGCACAGAGGAAGCGTTTACGAATGACAACAAGGTGTCTAAGTATGCGTTCTACTATGTGGAGTACAATGATGATGGAGAGATCGAAAATATCAAGTTCATGGGCAAACTCAGAGCGGTCTATGACAACAAGAATCCGGAGATAGAGAGTGTAGAGCTGACATCAAACAGCGGCAACATGATCGTGAAGGATGGATATTATCTTCTCGATGTGACTGAGGATGGAGTGGCATTGCCTCAGTTTACCATCACAGTAGATGATGGTACAGAGGAGACGGACACAGGAGTGGCAAAGGTCGTATATCTGAAAAAGGGCGAGACCACAGAGACTGAGATTGAGGGAACAGATGGAAAGTATACGTTCGGTGTCCCAGACGAGACTGGAGAATACATATTCAGAGTATATGACAAGGCAGGAAATGTAAGTGCTGACACACAGCCACTTGTTATAAAAAAGCTGAATGGCGCTCCATCGATCAGCAAGATAAATCTGAGCAGTTCAAACAACAAGGCGCAGAAGAAATTGATCAACAATATGGAATTCATAGTTTCACCTGAGACTATGACAGTTCAGGCTGAGATAAATATGTCTACAGCCGGAGACGGTGATTCGACGGTGGTTGTTGGCGCTCAGCTTTGTTACAGATTTCTTTCAGATGATAACACAGTGGACTCGCCGGAGACCATATGCGAAGTCACAAAGAATGCACAGGGCAAATACGTGGCAGAATTTGAGATCCCAGTGAATTCACTGGATAAGAAGTCACTTACAAAGATGGCTATCTGTGTAAAGGATGAATTCGACAACAGATCATGCTATACAGATCTGGAAAATCATATAGTATTTGTCAGCGATCAGTCACCGACAATCGATTTCACCAAGATGACACAGATCAGAGGCGAAGGGTATAAGGCAAAAGATGATAACAACTGGGTAAAGTCGATGTCATTTGTTATGTCGGCAAATGATGATTATGCTTATATAGACAAGATGTACTATAAAAATGGCGGCGCAGAGACAGTGATTGCGCAGGATCTGAACGTATTCAGCAAGAATGCAAAGATAGGAATAACAGGAACGGCTCATCCAGGTATAGATGCGGGCAGCATAGCCCTTGAAGATGGTCAGTACAAGCTGACATTTGGCGCAAAGGATTATATTGGCAATGATGGCACAAAGGATCTCGATGTGTATATAGACAATACAGCACCGGTTCTGAAGTTATCATCAGACGCCCCTAAGGTAAAGGTCGGTTCAAAGAAGTACTATTCGTTGTCGAAAAGCACAGATAAGATTGATGTGGCATGGGAGGATGCAACATCAGGTGTAGATGAGAGCGCTACGACTGCAGTACTGTTCAACTCAGCAATATCCTATACACTTAAGGTCAACAGGGATGAGGCAGGCAAAGGACATGTCACAATGAGCAATGCCGTGGAGAGTGGAGAGTACGCGCTGGAGATAACGATCTATGATCATGCCGGAAACAAAACGACCGAGAGCGTACCTGTATTTGTGAACAAATCAGATTTCTCTGCTGAGATCTCAGCAGAGGCCGACGCTGAGGAGATAAAGAGTGGTAAATATGTTTCTGCTGACAAGGTAGTGGTTACCGGAACTGCAGAGGGATTTTGTCTGACAACTGATGATGTTGATGTGCAGGTAGAAGTTGATGGTAAAGTTATCAATTCAGATAAGCATTTGAGCATATCAAATCAGAAGAATGGAACAGTCATATTCACATATGTGATATCAAATACCAAGAAGGAAGATATGCAGGGACATTACAAGTTCAAGATGACCGTGCGTAATCATGGTACTGATGTCACAAAGACTGCAAGTTATTCACTGGTGTATGATACCACGGCACCAAATATGACAGCAGCGGAGGTGACACCTTATAATAATAAGAAGGTTAAAGTTGCTTGGACTGCCAAGGATAAAGAGGACGTCAAGTATATTGAGATAGAAGGAACCAGAACGGTATGTGTTTACAACAAGACGACCGGAAAGGTAGGTCAGACAGAGCATGAGATCAGCACATTCCGTCTTAAGGGCACAGAGACAAGCTATACATTTAAAGAAGACGGAAAATATGACATCGATATTTACGCATACGATGCCGCCGGAAATGTAAGCGACTCAGCAAATGTCAGGTTTGTGATAGACAGGGAGAATCCGGTAGTTGAGTACACAGAGAAGGTTACAGATCCATCTGCAAAGGATAACAGCGGCCAGACTATAGAAGTTACTGTACATGACTCATACAGGATAGTTAGCAGTGATGTCACTGCCACTGTATATTACAGAACGTATGACGGTGCAAGCGGAACGATGATCGGATCGCTCAAAAGAGTGAATAATGAGACGATAAAGGCGTCCATGAATCTCAAGCCGGTCGGCGGAGCGGCATCGGTCTACAGAGTCGAGGTCAAGGGTAACGATAAGGCCGGAAATGCTGTTATGGACAAAGTGGATCTTGCAAAGAACAGATATTATATCGATAAGACAAAGCCGGAGGTCAAGATCTCGCCAAAGCCGGAGTCAAAGAATGACGGTTACTACAAAGAGAATGTGTCATTTGATATCAGCATATTGGAGCAGTTTAACAGAAAGCATACACTTACAATAACTGATGCAAATGGAACCGCCCCTGAACGGACAGAGAAGTTTGAGTTCAATGAATATATGTACAGTCCGACATACAGAGATGAGGGAAGCTACGACCTTACCATAAAGGTTACAGATGCTGCCGGAAATTCATCGACAGTCGGAACAAAGTTTGTTATCGATAAGACAAAGCCTACAGTACAGCTTGGCACGGTTCAGCCTCTGAATACAGGAAATGTAACTCTTCCTGTGACACTTAGAGATAACATGGAGGGATCAAAATATACAGTCCATGTTGTCAGAACAGATGCAAATGGCAGCAAGGTATATGACGCAGACCTTGAAAACGGAACGTGGACTGGCACAGACTTCACCAAGAATTGCACATTTGCTGATGAGGGAGACTATGTTGTTACTGTATCAGCAGAGGATAAGGCTGGCAATAAGTCAGATGCGCAGATATCAAAGTTCAGGATCGACAGGACTGCACCAGTCATCACGATAAGTGGTGTAAATGACAAACAGACGACAACAGGCACAGCAACTATCAGCGTGGACGAGGCATTCTCATTTGACTATGAAGGCAGAAGTCTTGGTGCGTCAGATATAAAGGTGTCGATAACAAAGAAGACAGATGGAACAGGAGCATCAAATATTGCAGAGCTCACAGCGGGAAGCTTCTCGGGTGGCAATCCACACACAGCATCCTACAGCTTCACAGAGGATGGTGAGTATACGATCACTGCAAATGCTAAGGATCTTGCAGGAAATGTTGCAGCCAGTGCCACAAAGACTTTCAAGATAGACTCAAAGGCACCTGTCATCAAGATGTCTGTATCTGATAAGAACAGCAAGACGATAAAGAGCTACGATGCAGTGGGAAGCACAGATATGCTTGATCCAAACTACGTTGACATGTCACTGTCAGTTGAGGAGACATTCTTCAGAACAAACAATGTCAAGATAACAGTTAACAAGGATGGCAAGGATATATCAGCATCGAGCTTCACAAATTACAGCAACTCATCAGCTGTGAGTACAGGAAGTCAGAGATTTGATGAGGATGGTGTATACGAGATAACAGTCACAGCCCAGGATGAGCTTGGAAATAAGACGGATGATTACAACATCGTATTCACCGTGGACAACACAGCACCTACGATAGAGTCCACATCAAAGCTTCTCAGCCTCATGGCTAAGTCAACTGCAGGTGAGGATGGAAGCGTACTTCTCAATGCAGATGATTTTGCGGATATCCTGAACTCAGGATACGATGCACTTTGGAATGTAAACGATACATCGGTATTCGATGTAAATGTCAAGATGGATGGAGTCGATTTCATCGATTTCTCGGACATGGAAGACGGATACCACAAGATAACATTAAAGGCAACTGATGAGGTTGGACACGAGACCAGCCAGGAGTTTGGATTTACATATGATGGAACCGCACCGAGAATCATAATAAGCGGTGTGGAGGATGGCGAGACAGTCAGAGAGCCATTTGACATGACGATCGGACTTGAGAACGAGGAAGATGAGATCACATCGATCGTGATAAACGGCAATACCATCGATCCTGCTCAGTACAAGAGCAACAATCAGTACAAGATGCATGTGGAGGAGTATGATTCATATACAATAGAAGTAACAGCTACAGATAAGGCTGGAAATATCTCATCCACGGTTGATGAAAAGACTGGAGCTGTATTCACATTCAAGCTCAGCGAGAAGATCTCATCAGTCGCTTTGATACTGATAATAATAGCAGCGATCCTTCTCGTAGCACTGCTGATATTTGTCATAATAGCAGGCAGAAAGAGAAAGAAGAAAAGTGCAGCATAAATAAGATCACAGGAGACGGTGAATGTATAAAGCAGTAGTGTTTGATATGGACGGCGTGCTGGTGGACACAGAGCGGATATACCGGTTGTGCTGGAAGAAAAACGGTGTGAACATTGGTATTTCGGAAGATGATATGGAACGTGTGTGCGACCGGGTTGCCGGCGGCAATAAAACCACCAATGCCCGTGTATTCAAAGATATAATGGGTGAGGATTTTGAGTATCTTCCATTTCGTCAGAGGACTATGGATCTGTTCGATGAATACGTTGCAGAACATGGAATTGATATAAAAGATCATGTAGCAGAGACACTTGGATTTCTGAAGGATAGGGACGTCAGGATCGCTCTAGCCACATCCACAGGCAGAGAACGGGCGATGCAGAGACTTTCAGATGTTGGTATTCTTGATTTCTTTGATGAGATGGTCTGTGGCGACGAGATAGTCAAGGGCAAGCCTGATCCAGATATATATATCCGGGCGTGTGAAAAGCTCGGAGTATCACCGGCAGAGGCAGTTGCTGTTGAGGATTCAGTAAACGGAGTTATATCAGCGGACACTGCAGGACTTTATACCGTGATGGTGGTAGATCTTATAAAGCCAAACGATATCACAGAGCAGCATGCTGATCAGACGTTTTACGATATCAAGGATATATGTAGTCTGTTTTAAAAAAGACATAAAAGATTGAAGACGGTCAGATCTGAAAAGGTTTGACCGTCTTTTTCATATTTTTATACTAATAAATCCGTGCATGATGACATATTTATATAATGAAGAAATAAATGGTGGTTTTGTAGTGGCAGGACAGAAAATGCTTGGTGTGCTGAAGGGACTTATAATATCCTATCTGATCACGATTATTCTGCTGTTTGCAGTTGCAGTCGTGGTTTATAAAGTGGGGATAAGTGATACGGTTCTGAGCGGACTGATAACGGCAGTATACATATTTGCGACGTTCCTGGGGGGCTTTGTAACGGGAAAAAAGGTTCAGGAGAAGAAGTTTGTGTGGGGTGCGCTATTTGGATTTACGTACATACTTATAGCTGTGGCACTGTCCGCAATCGTGGGAGGAGCTGAAGCGGGAACTTTGGTACCCCGCATAACTAAGTGTGTAATGTGTGTCGCCGGCGGCATGCTTGGGGCTATGTTGGCCTGAAAAAACTCTTTTACTTTATATATCTTTATGTTATAATCGCGGTATATGACATAAAAAGAGAGGTGTATCTAGAATGAAGAGAATTAAGACACTCACAAATAAGACTATGAAGAATACAATGGTCAAGGGTGGATGCGGCGAGTGCCAGACATCATGCCAGTCAGCTTGTAAGACATCATGCACAGTTGGTAATCAGAGCTGTGAGAATGTTAACAACAAGTAATTTGTAACAGTTTGTATTTGATCAGCTAAAGGGGACCGTCGTTTATGATGACAGTCCTCTTTAGTGCGTGTATAAGGGATACCGTGTGTGGTGTCTGGAAGATTATAATTCGTGTATATTTATTGAGATCCTGAGTGGATCGCAAGAAATGCGCGGATTTTGTTGAAGGAGAATTATGGTTCATCAGTACAAGAACAATGGTTATAATATAGTGCTTGATGTCTGTAGTGGTTCTGTGCATGTTGTAGACGATCTTGTCTATGATATTATTTCTTTATATGAAGAGAAGGATAAAGAGCAGATGATTAAAGCCCTGTCACAGTACGACAGCGCAGATGTCGCAGAGGCATATGACGAGGTTGCCCAGCTGGTAGAGGACGGAACGTTATTTACAGATGATGTATACAAAGATTATATTATAGATTTTAAGAAGAGAAAGACAGTTGTAAAGGCATTGTGTCTGCACATAGCCCATGACTGTAACCTTGCATGCAGATATTGTTTTGCAGGTGAGGGAGAATATAAGGGAGACAGAGCCCTGATGTCGCTTGAGGTGGCAAAGAAGTCTCTGGATTTTCTGGTTGCAAACTCAGGATTTAGAAGGAACCTTGAAGTGGATTTCTTTGGCGGCGAGCCTCTTATGAACTGGGATGTTGTGAAGAAGACAGTTGAGTACGGAAGAAGTCTTGAGGAGAAGTATGACAAGAAGTTCCGATTTACCCTCACGACCAACGGAGTGCTTCTGAATGATGAGATCATGGAATTTGCCAACAGAGAGATGGCGAACGTGGTACTCAGCATAGATGGAAGAAAAGAAGTACATGACTACATGCGTCCAACCAGAAACGGCAAAGGAAGTTATGACGTAATACTTTCCAAGTTCCAGGAATTTGCAAAGAAACGTGCTGGCAAGAGCTATTATGTGAGAGGCACCTACACTCACAACAATCTTGATTTTTCAAACGATGTTCTGCATATGGCAGATCTGGGATTTGATCAGATATCGGTTGAGCCTGTTGTGTCGCTCCCTGACGAGCCTTATGCCATAAAGGAAGAGGATATTCCAGTGCTGCTTGAACAGTACGATATCCTTGCAAAAGAGATGATAAAGAGACATAAGGAAGGAAGAGGCTTCAATTTCTTCCACTTTATGATAGATCTTGAGGGAGGCCCGTGCGTTGCCAAGAGACTTTCCGGCTGTGGTTCAGGAACAGAGTACATGGCGGTTACTCCTTGGGGAGATCTGTATCCGTGTCACCAGTTTGTAGGCGAGGATGATTTCTGCATAGGCAACGTATTTGACGGAATCAAGAATCAGGATATAGTCAATGAATTCAAACTCTGCAATGTATATGCAAAAGATAAGTGTAAAGACTGTTTTGCAAGATTCTACTGCAGTGGCGGATGTGCAGCCAACTCATACAAATTCCATGGAAATATACTTGATGCGTATGATATAGGCTGTGAGCTTCAGAAGAAGCGTATAGAGTGTGCGATCATGCTCAAGGCAGCCATGGCTGATGAAGCTGATGAAAATGATGAAGTTGACGAAAGCAAATAAGATGCTGAGGATAGCTCAGAAGACGGTGTAAGGGAGAATACATAGATTTCCTGCACAGATGAAAAGAACTAAACAACAGCTGCTGTGGTATACAGACAGTCTGTTGTCTAAGAGGAAATAAAAAGGGTAAAAGGAGAAGACGATGAAGAAAACAAAGAGAAATGCTGTGCTCGTCATCATAGCCTTTCTGCTTGTACTGGGTGTTGCTATATATACAGCGATATTCGGTGTTGCGGACAGAGGTAAAGTTGAGTACATCAAGCTTGGACTTGACCTTAAAGGAGGTCTGAGTGTAACTTACGAGATTCAGGAAGACGATTACAGTGACAAAGATCTCGAGGATACCAAGTATAAGATTGAGAAACGAGTTGAGGCATATACCAACGAGTACTCAGTATACGAGGATGGAGATAAGAAGATCACAGCAGAGATACCTGGAGTTACCAATGCGGATGAGATACTTGAGGCTTTGAATATTGAGGGAAAGCTTGAGTTCCTTGATCCTGACAACTACACAAAGTGGTCACAGGGACAGGAGTATGAGGCTGCTCTTACAGGAGATGACATCAAGAATGCCACAGCCGGAATTGACTCAGATAACGGCAATGACAATGTGGTACAGCTTGCATTCACCGATGAGGGAGCTCAGAAGTTCGCTGATGTTACCGCGGCAAATGTTGGAAAAGTAGTATACATTATATATGACAACAAGGTCGTAAGTGCACCAACAGTACAGTCAGCCATAACAGGCGGAAGCGCAGAAATCAACAAGATCGGAAGCTACGAGGAGGCCGAGCAGCTTGCTACTACTATCCGTATCGGTGCACTTCCTCTTACACTTAAGCAGGTTCGTTCCAATATAGTAGGTGCTACACTTGGATCAGATGCCATCAGCACAAGCCTTAAGGCAGGTGCGATCGGTATTGCACTTGTATTTCTTATCATGATCATAGTATTCAGGATCCCGGGTCTTGTGGCTTCATTTGCCCTGGCATTCTATACAATACTTGATCTGCTGGTTATCAACCTGTTCAACGTAACACTGACACTTCCTGGTATAGCCGGTGTTATCCTGTCAGTAGGTATGGCGGTTGATGCCAATGTAATCATATTCACACGTATCAAAGAGGAGCTGGCGGATGGCAAGTCCGTAAAACAGGCGGTAAAGGGTGGTTTCCACAATGCCCTGTCAGCCATCATAGATGGTAACGTTACAACGCTTATCGCAGCTCTTGTACTTGGAATATTTGGAACAGGTACTATCAAGGGATTTGCGATCACACTGGCTATCGGTGTTGTTCTTTCAGTATTTACAGCTCTGGCAGTCAGCCAGTCACTGCTCACAGCGCTTGTAAATCTCGGTGTTGCAGATGCCAAGTATTTCGGTGTTGCAAGAGAGCCAAAGAAGACAAACTTCGTGAAAGCAGGCAAGTTCTGTATGCTCGGATCACTCATCGTGATAATCGCATGCTTCTGTATGATGCCTGTTAACAATAAGTCAAAGGGTTCACCACTTAACTTCAGTGTTGAGTTTGCAGGTGGTACAAGCCTTACAGTAGGTTTTGACAAAGAGTACTCACTTAGCGAGGCTGAGTCAGACATAGTTCCGGTTATTGCAGAGGCGGCAGGTATCGGCGAAGCAGGTATCTCAGTTCAGACTGTTTCAGGAACAAACGAGATCGTGTTCAAGATGCCTGAGCTTTCAGATGATGGTACAGATGATTCACAGATGTCAAAGGTAAGAACCGCCCTGACAGATAAGCTTGGCGCCGATGTCAAGGAGGCAAATGTAATAAGTGGATCAGTCAGCAGCGAGATGTCCAAGAATGCTATATTCTCAGTCATCCTTGCGGCAATCCTCATGCTTATATATATAGCTATCAGATTCCATGATGTGAAGTTTGGTGCAAGTGCAGTTATCGCACTTCTCCACGATGTTGCGATGGTATTCTGTCTGTATATTATACTGAGACTTACAGTTGGTAACACATGTATCGCGTGTCTGCTCACCATAGTTGGTTACTCGATCAATGCGACTATCATCATATTCGACCGTATAAGAGAGAATATAGATATAATGAGACCTAAGAAGGCAACATATAAAGATATAGTCAATCTGAGTATCAACCAGACATTCAGCAGAACTATTTATACATCACTCACAACATTTGTTACAATATTCGTTCTGTATATCATGGGAGTGGCATCCATCAAGGAGTTCGCTCTTACACTTATGGCAGGTATAATCATCGGTGCTTACTCTTCGGTATGTATCACAGGTCCACTCTGGTACACTATGAAGACAAAGCTTGGCAAAGCCAGAAAAGACGGATTAGAATAATATCGTACGATATCGTGAAACATAATAAAAACAGGCAAATGCCTCCATGACAGTGATGTTGTGGAGGCATTTGCAGTTTACAGATGATATGATCTGAAGTACAATGACATGAAATAATCCGTAGTGAAATAGTTTGAAGTGAAATAATTCTGAGTGAAATAACCTGGAATAAAACGGAGGTGAGGACATGGTTGGTGCAGTTGTATTTGATATGGATGGGGTCATTCTTGATTCGGAGCAGCTGGTGGTGAGGAGCTGGCAGAAGATTGCGGGCAAATACGGTATAGAGAATATAGAAGGTTTCTGCATGGCGGCCCTTGGACTCAACCGCGAGGCGGCAAAGAAGCTGTTTGTTCGGATGTATGATGGCAGATATGGAGATGAAGAGAGGTATGAAGTGCTCAAGGCAGAGATGGCATCAGAGTTTCACCGTGCGGCGGCGGATGGAGAACTTGTTCTCAAGCATGGAGTCGCCGATACTCTGAAGCTTATCAGGGATAAAAATATTCCATGTGCTCTTGCAACGTCCACCAGAAAAGAGGTCGTGACCATGGAACTAACCAATCTGGGAGTGATAGATTACTTTGACAAGCTGATATGTGGAGATATGGTGGAGAGAAGCAAACCAGCTCCCGATATTTTCCTCAAGGCATGCGGGGAGCTCGGCGTAGCTCCAGAGAATGCATTTGCTGTGGAGGATTCGTATAATGGAGTCAGAGCCGCTCATTCTGCGGGGATGAAGGTGGTCATGATACCGGATCTGGTTCAGCCTGATGCTGAGATGCGAGAAAAAGCCCTTATCATATTTGATAACATGGACGGGTTTAAAGAGTATATCATGAAACTTGTCACAGCATGACGGGGATACTTAAAACAGAATAAGATACAGAAAATATATAAAAAGAACTCCTGATGCAGAGAGAGCAAAATCTCTGTAACAGGAGTTCTTTTAGTTGTTTTTAGGGTTTTAAGGGGACTGGTGAGGTCCCATATATAATATGTAAGTCCCGGCAAAGGCCTGACATATTTTGATCTAATGGGTCAGTTAGATCAATGACTCGTAGAGCTTGGTGATATCCTCCACGCTAGTCTCTTTTGGATTGCCCGGACGACATGCGTCATCGTAGGCTGACTGTGCCAGGAATGGAATATCCTTTGGCTTTACAATGTCTTTAAGGTCTGTAGGAATGCCTACATCGATGGACAACTGGCGTACTGCGTCAACTGCAGCTTTTCTGTATTCTTCCTGGGTCATGTCGTCTACGCCCTTAACGCCCATGGCTCTTGCTATCTCACGATACTTTTCTCCTGTTGCTTCTGCATTGTATTCCATTACAGTAGGCAGGATGATCGCGTTGGCAACACCGTGAGGTGTGTCATACAGTGCACCGAGTGGATGTGCCATTGAGTGAACGATTCCAAGTCCGACGTTTGAGAATCCCATGCCTGCAACATACTGACCGAGTGCCATATCTGCACGTCCTTCAGGGGTGTTTGCGACTGCGCCGCGAAGAGAGCGGCTGATGATCTCGATTGCTTTCAGATGGAACATGTCGGACAGCTCCCATGCAGCGGCTGTGATATATCCCTCTATGGCGTGAGTCAGAGCATCCATACCTGTGGCAGCTGTAAGTCCCTTTGGCATAGAACTCATCATCTCAGGATCCACAAATGCAACAACAGGAATATCCTTAGGATCAACACATACCATTTTGCGGTTCTTCTCTACATCGGTAATAACGTAGTTGATCGTTACCTCAGCCGCTGTTCCTGCGGTGGTTGGTACTGCAAATATAGGTATGGATTTGTTCTTGGTAGGTGCAACACCCTCAAGACTTCTGATATCTGCGAATTCAGGGTTGGCAATAACTATTCCGATACCCTTCGCTGTGTCCATGGAAGAACCGCCACCTATTGCGATAATGTAGTCAGCACTGGCTGCCTTGAAAGCCTCCACGCCCTGCTGAACATTCTCTATTGTTGGGTTTGGCTTGATGTTTGAGTAGATCTCGTATGCAAGACCGGCACCGTCGAGAACGTCTGTGACCTTCTTTGTGACACCAAATTTGATAAGATCCGGGTCAGAGCATACAAGTGCTTTTGCGAACCCTCTTCCAATAGCCTCTGTGGCAATCTCAGCGATTGCACCTGCACCGTGGTATGAGGTCTCGTTAAGTACAAATCTGTTTGCCATAAAATTATCTCCTCCTTCTTTGAAAAATATAGCGGCACCCCGATGATGGAATCTTGTGGCCGTATATTCCTTAGGTGTGGCGTAACCGCCAATTTATAAGTGCATATTGCACAAAAGTAATATTAAAATACTGATACTAT